>Ga0116231_10002339_pt1 | contig 39595 bp, 32 predicted proteins | sample S1TSphgellanicum_2_FD_89695 | JGI IMG/M metagenome (GOLD analysis project Ga0116231, IMG submission 89695) | Host-associated microbial communities from peat moss isolated from Minnesota, USA - S1T2_Fd - Sphagnum magellanicum MG | ecosystem: Host-associated > Plants > Peat moss > Unclassified...
GTTGGTGTGGTGTGTTCTTTGTGTTGTGGTGGGGGTGTTGTTGGGGGGGGGTGGGTGGGGGGGGGGGGGGGGTGGTTGGGGGGTGGGGGGGGGGGGGGGGGGGGGGGGGGGGGGGGCACTATTTGTTTTAACCCATTTTAAGGCTTTACATTCTATAGTTAGTCATTTCCCTTTTTGTTTATTTCCATCCATTATGGATGACACTAACATCATAGGTCCCCTTTCAATTGTATCATCTATATATGAACATTTCTAGATTGAACTTCGTGTGATAGGTTTTTTTATTTAACCTCAAAAATGTGTAACATGGTCATGTTATGGCTTGCTACCTAACTTCAATACCCCATCCTAATTTACCACTTCATCAAAATGAATTAAAATCTTGGGGTTCCATTGGGCACCTTGTCATTCACATAATCCTTCATCAAAGATGTCATGCTAAAGGATGTTCGACATGTGGACCTTCCCCTTAAAATGGGTGATGTTCATGTAACCTTTGGAATTTTAACCCATTGCTTCATATAATGGGCATCGTATCTTTTACGATGCACACCTTTTTTTTCCACTTTCATATAATCTTTTATTCTAACCCCTCCTTCCTTCAAATGTTTGGGCACCTTTTGGGTTTAGGATCCTTTGATAGCCCAAAAAGACTTCTAGCCCATAAACAAACCTTGTCGCAATAACTTTTGGTGGCATCAAGCTCATATTGATATCCACCATCACCCCATTAGCCTATTTAAAGAATTGAACCTTCATAGTTTTAATCATGACTACTAGGTTTATGGTTAATCAATGTATTTCCTTCTTGAAGCCTTAGCACGTATCAATAACAACACCTTTCCTTTCCAGCAACACTTCAAGGTGGCATGTTATCTTCTACCACTCCCAGCTCATGCATGTCTTCCTCCATTTGAACAACTCATCTGGCAACAAATGGTTTAATTTCAAAATTTCATTTCTAAACATTTGCACCATCATGCCATTTCTAGTGTGCTTTCTAACGAGATATCTAAAACCCATCGTGCTTGAATTTTATCATGTTTTGGTTTAAGAGTGGGCACTTGGTTTACATTTCAATTAATCTTCCTAGCCATTTGATTATCTTCCCCATTTTTTCTACAACATTTTGAACGTGACTTGGATTACATCATCCTTCAATTACAAGTATCTTTCAATGCATGTGCACACATCTCATTGACCCTATGGGTATCCACCTCTTACATTGTGTTCATGGCAATCAACCCACGATGTAATTCACAACACCTTTGTTGCCACTATGCAAAATGTTGGTTTCCATGTGGGATGAGAACAACTACATGTGTTTCTTTCAACCATGTTCCTCTCATTGACAATTCAACATTGTGCTCACCAAAAATGGCATTTGCACTTTAGTCAATGTTGTCATTACTAACCCAATGCGAACATATCTACTTTCCCGACCTTGCACAAGGTTTTGTCATCTCCAATGTGGCTCAAGCCAAAAAAAAGAACTATCGTGACCGACACCCCATTAATGAATTCCTCCCTTTAGCAATTGAAGTATTTGGATGTCTACACACAAATAGATTGATGTGTTTTTACAAGATTGTGCTAATGCCATTTGGAACTTGAAAAGGCCAGAGGGCCCTCATCTTTATGTCTTGGTTACTTTTCTTCGTAAAAAAATTTCAATCACATTACAAAGGATGCAAGATGTCCAAATTTCAAGTTGGACAGTAATTGTAGGTTTAACTACTTCCCAATTTCCTGCCCCTCATGACACACTTCCCATCACCACGACTGACCTATTGCAAGCGATTGATTTTTGATATGGAGAAATACAACCGACCTATTACAAGCAATCGACTTTTGACATCTAGTTTGAACTAACTTGACATCATGTAACTTATCCCTTTTCCTTTTTCTTATTCCTTTGTACATTTTTCGAATCTGTGGTGTGTTTATTAATAAAATTTTGTAGGGCTTCATCAAATGTATGTTCCATGAAGTCACAATCATGTTCCCCAATGTTGAAATTATGAAAAGAGTAAATATTTATTATGTATGGAAGACGTTCCCATCTTTTGTTCTCACATTCAATGTTGTTCCCATGAAAGTCCAACTACAATTCCCACAATCATTTCATGGCATGTCATAATCATTCACCAAAGATGTTTACATCATGGAATAGGCCCATAACCACACATTACATTTGGTGTGTTGCTTATCTTGGCCCCAATAAATTCAATAGGAGAATTTACTTAGCATAATGGGCAGTCATTTGCCCATTCCATCATATGTACCCAGACAACATTAGTGTGGATTGTGAACATTATTACAAAATTTTGTATAGTCTTATGAAATCCACCTAAACCTAAATAGGTAGTGTGTAACTTATTAAAAAAATCTTTAATTTTTTAAAATACCCACCCATCTAATAGTGTGTAACTTATTTACAAAATTCCTAACTTAAAATCTTGTCACAAACTATAGTTTACTTTCTTTTCGTACACAAAACAATATACTTGATTCTCTTATTACACATCACACAACAAGAGTAAGGGATGGAAAAAGGGAAGCCATAGGCAATGAGCAAATGTCAACCCATCTAATTTTCTTTGAAGGTATGATTATTGTTTTGGGCTCCAATTTTGATTTTCAAGGGAGGGGGGGTTTCCAATCTCAATGGAGTTAAAAGGTGAAGCACCTACCTTGAATGATGCAAAAAATCCTCATTTCCTTTTGTTTTTGGTTATAGTGTGGATCTTGTTTTGACAAGATTTGATGTTAGGGAACTCTAATGTGCAAAAAATCATAGGTGAGATTGATGTGAGTCTTTATGAGATGGAGTCTTTTGGTACCTCCTTCTAATGCATGTACTTAGTGGAAATGTTGTGGTATGTCACTTTAAAATGCATGCCCAAAGTTTTCAGATTTGCATTCTCAAATGCATGTAAGCACAAAGTGAACTAAAGGTCCTTGAACTCAAGACTAGGATTAGGGTTAGGTTTACCAACAAATTGATATATTTTTTGGTGATGTATGCAATTTTTGGTAACACAAGATGTTTTTTTCTTGGGTTAATTGTCATTGGGTTTGGTGGTTTTTTTTACTGAAGGTGACAATCTAACATTTTGTGAATAACCTTTAAAAGGTTATGGCAACATCCATTGTCGTGTCACCTACATGTCTTGGACATTTCTTAATCTAATACATATGTTTTCCAACAACTTTAACAAATGTTTCTACATCCAAGTAGTCACTAGTGGTGTGGTTACAAAATATGTTCAAAATGCAAGAAGCCCCAATGGACTGTCCTTTTTATCATTCTCTCTATATTTGCCTTGTGTGCTTAGTTTCTTCCTTATACATGAACAAGCCAAAATTGAAAGTGAAGCTTGTCCTCACAATGTTGTTGCAAAGCTTGAATGAATATAGTATTGATTTAATTGATTAGTTATGCCTTTTCAATGGTAACTAGCATTATGATGAACCTTCCTATCACTTATGAAAATGCAACAAAAACTAAAGACACAAATGTTTGTTGGAATGTTTGTTGTGGTCTTCATTTGTACATTTTTACTAAATCTTTTATTACACAAAAGTTTTATATGTCATACCAATTTAACATTGACAAGTTTATGTTTTGTCTTTTTGTACATTTATTTACATTTAGCACCTTGCCAATTTGCATGAAGGGGCATTGAGTGGAAAGTGAGGTTCAATCCAAGGTTGATAATGTTACTTATATTGGAATTATTCAATTCATATGTTTGGGTTGAAAGGTTGATGCAAATCTTTAAAAATGTTATGGCATTTTAAAATATCAAAAGATTGTAATATTCTATTATTTTTGTGCCATTCAAACAAATTGTTCCTTTGCAACAACATCATTTCCATCAAACAATTGTTGTAGTGAATGTGATGGTTCTTGAAACAATGGTAATGTAATTTTATTATTATGACAACATGTATGAAACAACAAATTTGCAAAAGTATTATTTGCTAGTTTTTTCGCCATCCAATGAAAAGCATCACAATGTCAACACACAATGCTCATATTACCCAAATTGTGATAAACCCTTTCTTTAAAGATTGGTGCCCTTTGTCTAACTTGATAAATAGCTTGATCACATAACCTTTGGCCTCATTCTTTTTTCAATTGTGTGGCCCTTACATCAACGACATAAAACACTTGTACTTCCAATCATGTTCCTTCTCATTGTTGCTTTCCACATGCCTTGCTCGAGTGGCATGGTTTTTTGCTCTTGCACATTTTGCAATTACATTGCCATTACATCTAGGAAGCATAGTTGACAATATATATGTAAATATGAATGTTTTGTAAATGACATGCAAATATAATAAAATTATATTTATTTTTCCTTTAGTGTTTTCATTTAGCCCACATATATGCTATGAGAGGTAGTAGATTGTGATGTTATTGGGAACATCTTGGAGACCATAGTGTGATTTTGAGGAACAAGATGGAAACACATTAATTTAAGCCCTGGGAGGGAACCTCCACAATAAGGGGATTATTAAAAAAAATGGAAAATACATTTCCCTCCTTCCATCTGGCTTGAAATATGAGAGGATAGGCATGATCTAGTTGCAATCCCAAATTCCAATATGTCCTTTCAACATATAAAGAACCCTCCATTTTTGTAAGGTTTGCATTTTTAAAATAATTTATTTGAGATAGAAGAAGTGTTTTTAAGAATTTTTCCAATTGTTATATTTTCACAAACTTTGTTTTAATATGGACATCTATTGGAGACATTAACCAATTTGCATCAATTGGTTTACTAGAATGCTAAAGGATATATGCCATGCACAAACTTGGTAAAGTAAGGAAATTCTTGCACCTTTAGAAAATGATCACCAAGGAAAAAAACAATTTTACGATATAATCTAAATTGTCCCATAGCCAATTTCCAAAGGGTGTCAAAAGGTTGCATGGTTTAATGAATAAAATTTTAGTATTGATTTTATTGAATTTTCAAAGATAAAATTGAGCCTTTCTGCATAATTTTTTTTTGTTTGATTAAAGTGTGAATCATATATGGAATGTAGTTTTTAGTGAATTTGAAAGTGAAAATAAAACACCTTCTTTAGCCTAAGTCTGAAATCCAATTTGCATTGAAATTGAAAACTATATTTGTTAAATATTTATTCAAATTTCATTACAATTTGACACCTAGTTTTTTAAAGTTTATTTGCAATTGTAAACCACTTGGAGAACTTTTTTGTGTAGTTTGAAATTGAGTTTTTATTTAATTTTAAATATCAATTTGTTGCTAAACTTTTAAGTCTCTTTGTAATTGTAAACCCCTTCAATTTTCAATGGAAATTTCTTACAAAACTTTTATGTTTCTTTTTAGCATCAAACTACTTGAAGGAAATTTTCTTCAAATTTAATTTTATTTCCAATGATAAATTTGTTAAATTTCTAATGCAATTTCCATTTGCTGAATTTTTATTCAATTTCCAATGCCCATTTGCTACCAAACTTTTAAGTCTCTTTGTAGTACTTGTAAATCACTTCAATTTCCAATTTTCAATTTGTTGCTAAAATTTTAATTGAACGACTTTTACTTGAATTTTTATTCAATTTCTAATGACAATTTTGTAGAATTTTTATTTGATTTCCAATGACAATTTGCTTCTAGACTTTTAAATTTTTTAAAGCTATAAACCATTTCAATTTCCATTGAAATTTTGTTGCCAAACTTTTGAGTTTCTTTGTAATTCTAAACCACTTGGAGGAATTTGAGTGCAATTGCCCAAGTGTGAATTAGTTCTTCAACTATTTTTTTCCTTTCAAATTATTTTTTAAATTTTAATTAAATTTCCAATGACAAAAATGATTCAAAATTCAATATCTACTAAACTTTAAGTCTAAAATTTTCCAAATTGCCTTCATTAAATCCTACTAACTAAGGGCTTTCTAACAATACTAAAAGCACATCCTAATTCCCCTATAATTAATTTTTTTATTTAATTAATTTTTACTGAATGTTTTTTTCAATATTCAATAACTTTTCCATTGTAGGTCGAAACATTATGAAACCAACTTGGTGCACCCTTATTCAATGAAGGTTTTCCAATGGTACAAAGATCACAATAAGAGGCATCATGGTTTGGGAGATGTCAACATGACAAACAAAACAAACAATCAATTTTCCTTCATAGATAGATTTTCATTTGAATGGAACTTAATTTTCACAAAATCAATCCATTTTTTAATCCATTAGTTGATTGTCATTAGTAGTGTGTAACAACACAAAGCCCACGTTTGATAGAAACATGTTGAGTTTGGCCATGTACTATGTCAATTGTGGCACCTCTCAAGTTCAAGTGTTTTCATTTTTGGCAAATTTTTGCCTTTTGGTGACTTTGTTTCAAAACATGAAAGAATTTTTTTTAAGGGTTTTTTTGCCATCTATCTATGAAAGAAGGTAGTTTGTTTTGTAGTTATGAAATCCACCAAATTGGGGTGCTTTAGGTCGTGTTCTTGGTGTCTTTGGAAAGCTCTCAACAAGGAGGGGTGCATGGGCTTGGTTCCATGACATTTGGACTTGCAATGCAAAAGTTTTTAAATATTGAATGATTTTTTCACTGAAAATTAAATTAAATTGTAGCTAAAAAATTCAGGGAAATTGGAATGTGCCTTTGATGTTATTGGAAAGATCTTGATGAGCTGGATTTAATGGAATTTATTTGGTAAGATTTGGATTCAGATTGTGGGAGAAATTGATTTTCAAGTGATTTTTGCTACTGAAAATTCAAATAAATTCCAAAAAACCAGGTTTTGGAAGGAAAAATCAGTTGAGGAAGTGGTAACACTTGAATGTCTACCATTCAATCCAAGTAGAAGGAATTGTAATGTGCCTTTGGTGTTGTTGGAAAGATCTTGCAAGTATACCTTGCAAAATAATGTCATATGTTGTGTCCACCCTACATTGTAAAAGTTCACACTTGGGCCAACATGATAGGCCACACTAGTTCTTTATTCAAAATAAAAACATTCTAAATTGACCAAAGTATCACTTAGTTTGCCAACTATGCAAAAATCCTCAAAAATATATATATTCCATTCAAACACCATGTCATTTACTACTATATCTTTTGGGGGATCCTTGCTATTGTGGGGCTATTTGATAAATTGTATTAAATTCCTTTTTAAAAACCTAGTAGCCTATCAACTTGTCAAATTATGATCAAAATAAGATTTGTTTTTCAAACACACTTAAACTTATTGAAAAATTGGAATGTGTTTACATCACAAATGGCACATGCATTTGAATGTTGTTGATTTTAAAAAATTATATAAAGGAATTTAAGAGCTATTTCATATTTTTTCAAACTACCATAAAGATAATTGCACTGCCCTTTTAAAAATTATAATAACAATGGTCATTAAAATGTCCGTGATTGATAGCATTTGGCCTATGACCCTTGCGTTTTCCTTGGTGGGAATTATGGTGTATGCAACTAGGATTTTTATATTTTTCAAATATGTAATATAAAAAATTTGGTGAAATTTTCCCAAAAATAGCAAAATTAGTCAAATTTACACCAAATTTCCTTTTTCCAACATTTGGAAAAAATTACAAAAATTTTGAATTCTTTTGGATATGCAATTCCATAATATGAAAACATAGTGTTTTTTTTACCATGATTCATGATGCTACAAATTAATGTCTATGCTCACCCATCTTGCCATGAGAAGGTCTATGATTTTACAATCCCCCATGTGAAAATAACTAACACCAAAGAATGTCAAACCATGAATTTGGCCGTGGTCCACTATGGCATTCTATCTTGGAATAAACATATATTGTCCTTGATCTACTACCTTCCTTCCTAGAGGTAGCTTTTATTAATCCTTCAAACATTATTTGTAATGTAAAGTTTGAAGATTAGGGCATTACCAAAATAAGGGATTTGTACATGATATAGGTTTTGATCATGGGTCCCAAATTTTGGTTATACCTTGGTATGAGAGCTTGTATAAACAACATTGCAACACACAAGGGAAAAAAAAATAATCATTTCAAAAAGCTTGTACAAGTAAAATTGGTTAACAACTAAGATCATTCAATTTTATGTGCAATGTGGATCACACCATGTGGTGCAATTCCATGACTAACCTAAGATCAATAATGTGGATGCCTTTGACTAGAAAAGCAAGGCATCCAATGGTGATAACTACGCACAATTAAGATAATCTAAAAATGGTCAAGATGAATGCAAAAACATTTATTTTAGGGCAAGCTTTGGGCTAAAACTTAATTTTTTTGACATTGGTAACAACTTTAATTTATATGAAAGAAAGTGTTTTTTTGAATTTAAAGATGGGGGGAATTACATTTTGTAAAATCCCACTACAAAACCTATACTCTTTCTTGAAAACATAAAATAGTATTTTAAAATAAAATTCCCTCCCAATTTCTCAAAGGGAAATTCCATTATATAAAGGTTGTTAGTTTAACAATTAATTCCATCAAGGTCATTACATAACTTTTTTTGATCCACTTGCATTAAGTTGTTTCATACAAAAAAAAACAAGCAACACTTAATTATGAACATGCCATATAATAATTGTGCATTTCTCAACTAGCATTTTGTTTGGTGAATTTTTTTTTATTTTGCAAAAGAAGGAAAAAAAACATATTTATATTGGAAGCTCCAACAAGTGGCCACAATGTAAAAGGATTTCTAAAAAGTTCTACCAGCAAATTTGGATTGTTGTGAAATTTGGCTACAGATTTTATAGTTAACAATCATCAATTTGGCAATGTCCCAAAACTAACAAAAACAACATTGCTTTCAACACAACTTTTCATTTCTTTTGTGTTAATTTGATGATAAGGAAATTTTGTTGTCTCTTTGTCCTTACTTCATCACATTTAAAATTTTATCTATTAAATCATATGTTCGCCTTATTATAATGGTTCTTTTCATTATGTGTTATGTTTGGTTTTGTTTGTCAAAATGGATGTGGGATAAACATTGCCATTCCATTATTTCACTAATATAGATTGTATGTTGTCATCATAATTAGCTTCTTTTTTTTTTGTAAAGCCTTCTCTAGATTTCTTATGTCAATAAATAAATAAATAAATGAAACTTAATACATTGTAGTAGGGCATTTTGTTCTTGTCACGCTCAAATGTTTTATACACCTTAATGCTTGAATTATTTGTGGTATAATTTTTGGGCAAAAATAACTTGTTTTGTACATTCCTAACTAGTCCTTGAACCATTTTTCACTAGAATATCAAAATCTTGAATTTTTTCTTGAAACTTATTAAGAATTCTTAAACTTGTTCATATTAGAAATGGTATGCATGTAATAGTACCTTAGTAACACATGTATCTATTGAACAAACAAAACTTCCAATATCATTAAATTATAAGAAAGCCTCCAATTGAAGGAAGGTGAAAGCACACTACTGGGGGGGGGGGGCAAAATGTTGTCACATTGTACTACCGGGGGTGTCAATGTTAGAACTTCAACCATGGTAAGTTTGGAGCATATTTTTCCAAACTTTTTGCATAATATGGTAGACCATAACACAAAGAATTCAATAAAAAAAAAATTCATTTTTCCAACTTATATTATGTGATTCCAAAATATATTTGTGGCAAAAAAAAATGTACATCACTATGTACAAAAAAATGAAAATATATTCAAAAAATAATTGAAATAATATTTCATATTTATGAAATTTGTAATATCTATTAAACATTGTGATTCCATATGATTGGAATAAGTTTGTGAACCATGTGAAGAGCTTGATAATTATCATATCACAAATGGTTGTTTTTTGGGGCAATGACCATAAGGATGTGGTAAATTAACATTTTGACAAACTACCACTTTCAAATGGAAGATGACAATATGTGAGGTGGGTCATTTTTAAAATTTTCGTTTCAAATAGTTTTGGTTGATTAATTCAAACCCAAACCTAGTGTAGTCCAAAAACATAAATAGATTATATTATACTACATATACCATAAATATACCCATTATTCCTTGAGTTTTAAATTTTATTTCTTTTATAAAATAAATAAATATCATTAACTTTGTGAAAATCAAAATATCAAGCCCAAATACCAAAAATGAAACCCAAAATTAAATGCAACATGTTTTGCAGAAATATACATTACATACATGTCATGAAAGTGCTCAAAGTGGCCCCCTCGTAGTGTGCTTTCACCCAAGAGAACAAATAATATGTGGTGATACATTCCTTGTTGATAACCAATCATGTTTGGACCTTAATGCCTAATCTTTTTAAAAATTATGCCTATTAGTTAAATGTAATAATCATTTTATTCCTATTTTCATTTACACCTACTAAATTCATAGTAAGTATAAAATACCTTTTGCACTTAAAATTACAGGCTCAAGGCTAGTTTTTTATATTTGGTATAACTTCACACAAATTCAACCCCATGACCCCCCTATTAATGGAATCAAAGGAAATAAACAAAAAATGATGATCATTCATCTAAACATTAGGATCATGGGCCCTCATCATGGGAAAATATATCCCTCATAATGAATATTTGCGTAAACATGTGATCCATGAATTTTGTGGGAGCCCAAAATTGAGTTGTCGAAGGTCTCCTTTGGTGCAAAAAACAACATTAAAGCTTGACATCTTGTTAATTTGTTTCATGAATTATATACAATTTTGTCAATTTGTTTCATGGGGAAGGCTTGGAATATTGCCTTTTGTTGTTGTGACCTTAACATTCCCAAGCCTAACCTTGAAGTAAATCAAAAAGGGTGAAAACACACAAGCTCAAACAAAATGGAAATATATGGGAATGAAAGAGATCCACTCTCAAAACTTTCAAGTTGCATGAACTCACTTTGGTAGTCAATGTTCCTACTTTAGAATGAAAGGCAAACAATTGAAATTCATCAAAATGAAAGAATTTTGACTTTTTGAAAATAATTTTATATAAGGTAATGAACTTCCAATATTTTCAAAGAATACAATTTTACATTTAAGTCATGTGTCAAGATCTTCAAACATTCAAACCATATGACATGTGGAATTCTTGTACATTCTTTGGATTTAAATATATGTTAACTCTTGGTATATGGTGAAAAGGTGTCGTATCTTCTAAGTTTTTTCAAAGTCTAAGACCCATTTACAAACCCTATGACTACAACTTTAATAGGACCAATTTTAAACATAAGAAAAAGATAGGGCATTATGACACATCACATTAAATTTACATTAAGAGTTGATTATTCCTCAATCGCACAAAAAAACATTTATTTTGTTATGTGAACAAAAAATGTAAATTTTCAACATGCTCCTAACATCCTTGGGGCTCATTGATATATGCAATTGGGCCAATAATGTATTCAAAATATGCATATATAACATATCAAATTACAAAGGTTTTTTTATACAAAAGGTTTTAGTATAACGATTCGGTACATATAAAAAATATTTCCTTTTGTAGAAAAATAATTTTTTATTTGTACAATACTACCAAAATATTAGTTATATTCATATGCATGTAAATATTTGGCATTTTTGTGATGTGCATGTTCCATATTATAAAAATGGTATTTTTGAGACATTCAACCAAATGGTGATCCTTCCATTATAACCTACAATGATACAACAATGCATGTGTTTTCACATTATGGATTTTACACATCATGCCATGGACTTTATTGTTTTCATGTCCATAGAAAAATGACATATAAATGTGGTGTTCTATTACTTGAACTTGATATACTATTGATATTTGCACAACTATACGTGTATGACCCAAATGAAGCCCTATAAATTCAAATGTAAGGAAATCTAGAAGTATGGCTATTATAATGTTCACTTTGCAACACCTCATATTTCAATAAAATCTTGTCACTCTAGATATATAACAAGTTATTAAACCTAACACAAAGAACAATGTTGGGGCAATGATCATTTGGATTCGGCAATGCATCTACATTTCCAACCTAGAAGAAATGCCCGACACTATAACCTTCCTAAAACCAATGAAATTGCAATTGTTTTGCATTTAGGTGGCTGGTTCTAAATGCATTTCATGACATAATGATCCATTTACAATGGTATGTTGTAATGCATCAACAAATGTTATCCTTCATACCTACCATTACATCTTGTTAATCTCCTATGGTGAATTAAGGTGGTATCCAAATAAATTATTTTCATATCATTTGCATCTAAGAATTAATGAATATTCTATTTATGTCGTGCTAGAAAATTATTCCATGAATTCATTATTGATGCTTGGGTGTAGCAATAGAACAAGTTTGATTACATCGAATGGAATGGAATTAAGAAATATTGAGAATTGATGTATATCAAAGCCTTGCATATATAATAGGGGATGTTAAAAATGAAAAAATAGAATTTTGCAATTTCAAATGTAAGGTTATTTTAACTTCATCATTTTTCGATTACTCTTGCAATATGTTGAGATCCTTCAAAATTCTATAGACATCACTCATTACTTTATGCGCCTTGACCTATTTGGAACAATGATTAAAAATCTTAAGTGAATTGTTATCACAATTGCATTATTGCTAAGACAAAAGATAATGATTGACTCAATTTGGTTGCTTGTATTTTCAAGTTGAAGCCACAAACACTCCTTTGAGGCAATGGATCAAATTGTTTATGATGAGTTTTTGGATCTTAGAGCCAACTTCATTTATTTCATTACAATATTGAAAACAATAATAGATGGCCCATGTGGACCATGCAATCCCCATTTTCCATGCTTGAAATATGCAAGATGTTTGAAATGATATTCAAAGGCTTTGCAAGAATTGACCCCCATGGATGTTGATGGAAATTCATTGTATCTAAAAGGATAAACAAGATTGGACATGGCTATGGAACATGTTGCTTTGTTGCTTTTAGTCAACAATCAAAATGTTATGCCTTACGATCCATTTTCATTTAGAAAATACGGATGTCACATAAATATAAAGGTGTGTGTTTCCATTTGTTTTGTAAAATATATCCATAAGTATATTTGTAAAGGACACAATTGTCTCACTATGCAATTTGATCATGAACCAAATGAGGTTGAACAATACTTTGATTGACGCGCTCCCAAGTCCCTAGTTAAACCCAAATTAGGTCCAGGTTACTTTCACAACGAAATCATAAAGAACTTGGGGCACGATCCCAGCTCTCATCACTAGAAGGGGTATAGGGGGCGTGCTAAAGCTCCGGGATGGGACTAGGAAGAGTGACAAGCTATTCACTTATTCGAACCTACATCAAACCAACCAACAAGTTGGTTAGTTCACATTCTGGAGCACCCTTAGTGTTAGGACAAGCCACGGGCAACTCTGGACTCATTTGATTCACCATGGCCCGAACTCGGGGGAAGCCACCACCTTCCCCCATATAGTATACTCTGTGCCTCTTTGCGGCACCCACATCCGAATGGCTTTTTGTCCCGAGACTCCCAAGGAGGAGTCCCGAAACTGTCCTACTTTGGACTCTCGAGACTTTGCATGATCATAACTTTTTATTCAGACCTCCAATTGGGATGAGGTCTGAAGAAAAGTTGTAACTCTCCTTGAGAGCTTTCCAATAGTGTGTTGCACTTCACCTGCACGCACTGGGGTCGGGTCGATTCCTGACTTTTAGTGGTCGGGAGTCAAACTGCCAGTTTGACTCTTGGCCCTTTTTTTAGCCATAACTTGTGCTACAGATGTCCAAATGGCTCATGCGAGGCCATTTTCGACATTTACACTTCAATATCTTTTCAATGATATAAAGAACACCCCAATGCAAGGTGTTTTGACCCCTGCAATTAAGCTCTGAAGTTTCAAGAGTCCCAAAGGACTCCCAAGTCCCAATTTCGGGAGTGTGAGTTCCATCCTCACACTCCCTTTAAGTAGGGTTGCAACATTATCCCCCACTAGAAGAAAAGGTCAATGTCCTCATTGACATTTATAATTTTTTTCGACAATTGCAATTGCTTTCTTTGGATCCTTAGCCATCAAATGCCCACTTTTACGGTTAGACCTTGCCTCAAGCTAACTTAGGCGTCCCCAAGTTTCCAACACTTTCTTGGCAAGTCCAAAGGTATTTCATAGAAAGCCCTTAACCTTTGCTCCGTCAAAAGACCTAAACTAGCTTGATTGACGGAGCCCTCATTTGGGAGGCCATTATTTCAACCTTCCCCTCATGAGGAATTCAAGCCAAGTGTAATCTTGACCTAAGCTACTTGACATGACTCCTTTCCCAACCTTGTGCCTTGATCACAATAATCAAGCCTTGACTAAAAGGTTTGCTTATCAAAGGACGAAAATCAACATTTGGGTTTTGCCAAAACCCAAGTCGCAAACTACACGATTAAAGTATGTGAACGGGGTCATGACTTCCCGCATTGGTCGCCACTACCAACCAACCCTTTGGGATGCACTTAAGGCTTGTGCATGTCCCCACAAACTCACCTTGTTTGCCTCCTCTTTTGGGTCAAGGTTTTTCTTAACCCCAAAGTGGGAGTTCGATTTTGATTTGGGCCTACGCATAGAAGTTCCAATTGTCCCATGCCAACTTTGACACCCCTTTTTTGCACTTATACATTATTTTCGTGATACAATATCTTGGAAGTTTTTAGCCTTTATTTCACTTGCAACTTGATGTGGTACATTTTATGTGACACTCTACCGCACTAAAAGAAAGGCGATGTCCTCATCACGTTCTACGTCTCTTTTTTACCGGTCTAGTGTGGAATTTTTCTATGGTTTATTGGGCATGTTCCATGTCAGATTCATTCACCCAAGATGCCTCTATTGGATGGTATCCTTTCCACTTAATTAAGTACTCTCGCTCTCGTCCTCTTAGTTACCTTGACTTGAGCACGGCCTCCACTTCAAATTCTGGTTCATTATGAACCAAGTCTGGTGGGGGCTTTGAGTTGTGCTCTCGATTAGGCCTTGAGGCATCGCGGGCGACCAACTTTTAAAGGGAAACATGAAATGTGGGGTGAACTTTAAGGTTTTCCGGAAGTTCTAACTTATAAGTGTCGGAAAGTTTATTTTCTAACACTTTAAATGGGCCCACATATGGGCCCAAGAACTTATGACTCAAACCTTTGGGCAATCGGAAGTTCTTGATGTTCAACCACACTTCATCCCCTTCTTGAAATTTCACCTCTCATTGGGACTTGTCCGCAAAATCCTTGTACCTCTTGTGCACCTTTTCCAAGTTGGCCTTTGCCAACTCCCAGAGGCACCACCTTTCTTCATCAAGTTGTGTGACCATTAGCACTTCCTCACTTGCATCACTCGGGGGTTGTCCATGTGCTGCCCAAGTCATGGGCACAATTGGTGACTTGCTTGTCACCATTTGGAAGGGGGTGAACCCAGTTGCGGAATGTTCCGAGTTGTAACAAAACTCGGTTAACTCCAGGTGGTCCACCCAATCTTGTTGATCCGCTGCCACATAATTATTTAAGAATTGTTAGATAACCAAGTTCACCCTCTCGGTTTGTCCATCAATTTGGGAGTGGAAGGAAGTGCTCATCTTGAGCTCCGACCCCATTCACTTCCATAAAGCTTGCCAAAACTTATTTGTAAACTTTGGATCTTGATTCGAAACTATGTCTTTTGGGAAGCCATGATGCTTGAAAACATGTGTGAAGAACAACCTTCCTATTTTTTGGGTCGTGGCACTATCCTTAGTGGGAATGAAATGCGCCATTTTGCTAAATTGATCCACCACCACCATGATGGCATCAAAACCCCTTGATGGGGGCAAACTTACCATGAAATCCATGGACACTTTCCCACGGCCCTTCAAGAATTGGCAAAGGTTGTAACAAACCCATTTGCTTCTTGTTTAGTGTCCAATTTTGTTGGCATATCAAGCAAGTCTTCACATACTCCTCTGCATCGTCTTTCAAGTTGGGCCAATAGTAGGACTTCTTAAAGAATGTTGTGGTGCGCTTTGCACCACTATGGCCTGCAAGCAACCCATCATGGCATTCCTTCAAAAGCACATCCCTCATCCTCCCTTCCGAGACATAGATCCGATTATGCTTGTACCACAATAGCCCATTTCGTACTTTAAAGTGTGATTAGGCTCCATTTTGAATGTTTTGCTTCACTTCCTTGGCAAATTGGTCACGGCGGCTTACTAGTTGAACTTCCTTTTGAAGTTTTGTCTCCCCCACATACACCACTTTAAGTTGGTGCTTTCGACTTAGCGCATCGGGCACCACATTTTCCTTCCCGAGCTTGTGTCGAATATCTACATTGAACAAGGCCAATGTGTTTTGCCATCTCACTTGCTTTGAAGACAACTTGGGTTGAGTGGCAAAATACTTCAAGGTCACATTTTCAATCCACACCACCACATCTTTGGAACCTATGTAATGGCCCCAAGTCTTGAGACAATGTATGACCGCCCACATTTCCTTTTTGTGGGTAGGCCACCTTTGCTCTGTCTCACTCAACTTCTTGCTCTCAAATGCCACCGGTCTTCTTTTTTGCATTAGGACTCCTCCAATTGCAAAGTCGGAGGCATCGGAGTGAATCTCAAAATCCTTGTCAAAGTCGGGTAACTTCAACATTGGCGTTTTCACCAAAATGCCTTTCAAGGTCTCAAAGGCCTCGTCACATGTTTTATCCCATTTGTAAGTTTCAGCGGACTTTTTCAAGAGGTTTGTCAAAGGTGCGGCCATCTTCGCAAAGTTCTTGATGAACTTGCGATAATAGGAGGCCAATCCTAAGAAAAATCTCAAGGCCAGAACCAACTTAGGCAGTTCCCAATCCAAAATTGCCTTCACCTTGTGATCATCCATTTTCAAACCTTCTTGAGTGATTCTATGTCCCAAAAAGTCCACTTCCGTCACTCCGAATTTGCACTTCTTGAGCTTGACATACAACTTGTTTTCCTTTAGCCTTTGGAACACCTTCCGGAGGTGTTCCACATGCTCCTCCAAGGAGCCACTATAGATCAAAATGTCATCTATATAGACGACGACAAAGTCATCGAGCCATTCCCGGAAAATGTCATTCATGAAAGTGCAAAATGTGGTAGGTGCGTTGGTGAACCCAAAAGGCATCACCAAGAACTTGTATGACCATATTTTGTGCAGCAAACGGTCTTTTCTTCATCCCTTTTCACAATCCGAATTTGGTAATATTTTGAATGTAGGTCAATCTTACTAAGACGAATGCCCCATATGGTGATTTGTTAGGTTTAATGTATCTTTTTGTGAGGAGTTTTTCAAGTTAAACTTTAAGTTCTTTCAACTCCTCATGGCTCATTTGATATGGGGCCTTGGTGGGAGGTGCCACTCTCGGCATCACTTCGATTGCATGATCAACTCATCTTCTCGTGGGCAAGTCTTTGGGTAACTCTTCGGGCATCACATCCGGGAACTCATCCAAGATTTGCTTAATGCACTTTGGGGAAGTCACCAAGTTGGCAACTTCTTTGGGCTCATACTCATCCAACACCCGCATGACACACAACATGCCATAACCTCCCATGCATTCTCTTTCCCACGTTTTTCCTAACATAAAGTGGATGGTTGGCCCACCCACACAAGGCATCTCGTGTGCCTTCACCTTCACAATCCCACTTTTGGAAGGAATCATAACTAGTCTATTGTGCCCTTTTATGAGCACATTATTTTGGATGATGAACTCCATTCCACCCAAGGCCGAAACCAACAAGTCCACCTTCCCTTTCTAATTTCCTAGTTGAAGAGGGACTTCCTTTACTTGTGATGTAGTGGGATGGGGAACTCCATCCGCGAAGTGCACCTCGATGGGTGCCTTGAGCTCTTCCAAGTGGAGCTCCATTTTTTCGGTGTTTTTTCGGATTATGAAGTTGTGAGAAGCCCCTGTGTCCAAAAGACATAACACATCCTGCTTAGCAATCTTCCCTTTCAAAAAGATAAATCGATTGCATTCAGCTTGGGCTAGGTTGATATTAAGGGCAATTACTTTAGAGCCTCCATTCCTTGCTTTAGACTTGGGACAATCTTTGGAATAATGCCCCACTTCGTTGCAATTGAAGCATGCTCCCCTAGGCTTCCCTCCAACATCTCCCTTGGGTTGGCTCCTTTTGAAGGGAGCCCATTTCTTCACAAAATCTCCCTTGGGCTTGAACCCCGAACCTTGGAATTGTTTAGGCTTTTCCTTCCTCGGGCTCCTTTGCCCTCGATTCCATTCTCCCTCATGGCATAGCTTTTTGTGAAGGAACTTGTTGTCCCTCTTGGACTCGGATTTTTCACCCCGTCCCACATTCGAAAAGCCTTCCACTTTCATGATGGTTTTGGATAGTGAGGAGGGCCAATTTTCCTCAAGCTTTTGCTTGGCCCAAGTTGGAAGCCCCATCACAAATTAGCACACGCGATCCAGCTCATGCATGTGCCGGATCTCAAGCATGAGTTCCGAATAAGCCCTCACATATTGTCACAAGTTATCATTTGTGGCATTCACAAGGTTGTGGAATTTGCACCTTGAGATGTAATCGGAATTCCTTGGAACAAATTCAGCTTCAACCCGTTCCTTAAAGAATTCCCAAGTGTAACCATGGTTATTCCCTTCCTCTTGTTTCATTGTTTTCCACCATGTGGCAGCATAGCCTTTCAAGTAAGATTGGGCAAGTTCCATGGCCAAATGTCGTCCAACCTTGGCGGCATGCAAATAATCCTCCATTTCGGCAAGCCAAACATCCACAACCTTTCGGTCATGGGCACCATTGAAGTTCCCGGGTTTGGTCGGTTGAAATTTCGCATTTTGGATGCTCTTCTTTTGAGGGTTGCAACCAACTCACTAAAGTCAGGCTTGTTCATTTTGAGGAGGACTTCCAATTGTTCTTGGGTGAATAGGACCGAGCTCCCTTGCTCTTCTTCATTTTTGGGATCATCTTAGTCCTCCTGGGTTCTTGGTTCCTCCTCCCCAATTAATTACGGCGAGACTACTCAATCTTCAATGGGTTTTTCCAACATGGTCTCTTGTGTTTGCTTACGGTTCTTCTTGGGTGCCATCCGAAACTCCCAAGAAATGGATCGAGCTCGACCGGAACTCTGATACCACGTGATGCACTCCCAAGTCCCTAATTAGACCCAACTTGGGTCTAAGTTACTCTCACAGCGGAATTGTGAGGAACTTGGGGCATGCTCCTAGCTCTAAGCACTAGAAGGGGTATAGGGGGTGTGTTGAAGCTCCGGGATGGGACTAGGAAGAGTGACAAGCTATTCACTTGCTCGAACATGCATCAAACCAACCAACAAGTTGGTTAGTTCACATTCTGGAGCACCCTTGGTGCTAGGACAAGCCACGGGCAACTTTGGACTCACTTGACTCACCACGGCCCGAACTTGGGGGAAGTCACCACCTTCCCCCATATAGTATATTTTTTGCCTCTTTGTAGCACCCACATCCGAATGATTTTTTGTCTTAGGACTCCCAAGGAAGAGTCCCAAAACTGTCCCGGTTTGGACTCCCTAGACTTTGAGTGATCATAACTCTTTGTTTAGACCTCCGATTGGGATGAGGTCTAAAGCAAAGTTGTAGTTCTCCTTGAGAGCTTTCTAATAGTGTGTTGCACTTCAAATGCATGCACTGGGATCAGGTCGATTCCCGACTTTTAGTGGTCGGGAGTCAAATTGCCAGTTTGACTCCCGACCCTTCTTTTTGCCATAACTTGTGTTACAGATGTCCAAATGGCCTATGCGAGGCCATTTTCGACATCTACACTTCAATATCTTTTCAATGACATAAAGAACACCCCAATGCAAGGTGTTTTGACCCTTGCAATTGAGCTCTGAAGTTTCGGGAGTCCCTAAGGACTCCCAAGTCCCAATTTTGAGAGTGTGAATTCCATCTTCACACTCCCTTTAAGTAGGGTTGCGACATTGATGCTCAATATGTCAGTGCACCTAAAGCAACTTGGTGCTTACTCATAATGGAGATGAATGAAGAACAACCTAATGTCATATGTTTTGCTCTCCACTTGTTGGGGATGGATAAAATGGATTTCGATGCCAATGATGTTACAACATCGAATCTTCAAAAAGTGAAGAATGGTATGACAACTACATATTTTATGAGATGTGTTATAGATGCAGATATTAAACAATACATGTATATTGAATTTCTTCAACATTGTGTTTGGAATATTAATACCACAAAAAATGGACACCCAAATAAATTGGATTTTCCTTAGGAAGGTTGTATTTTGTTGATCCAATTGTAAATAATGTTATTACCTTGAATTGCTTCTTACAATAATTTGAGGACTCAATTCATGTCAAGACTTTCATATTCCATGGTCATATCCATTATACATTCAAAAAATTACATCTAACAATGGGATTGAGCTAGAAGATGATAGAGAGTGAAACGAATGTCTACAATAAGCTTCACTTTTCCAAATAAGATCATAAGTATGACAGTTGTTTGTGGTGATATTTACACATTGCACTCCAAGCCAACTTGGACATTTGTGAAAATAGTTTCACCATCATTTATGCGATGATTTAAACCATCAATTGCAAGTACAACACCATTTGAAAGATCCCAATGATGGAGTATATGATTGTGAATTTTTTTTATTGATGAGACTTTGAGGGACCATGACAATATTTCATTATGCAACATACAAAGTATGGTGCAATTTAATACCCGGTGGGTTGTTTACCATCCAAATCCACTCATTGTCACATAATTAAATTGGAATCATGAAGATTTGATATCCATTGTTGATGACATGTACCCTAATTTAATTTTAAACAAACTATTGCTTATCAAGTTCAATATTAACATGAATGAATGAACATAATGGTACAACAATTTTCTTAAATGGACAGGTTGGAATAGGCAAAACCTTTTTTTATAACATGATCATAGCTACATTTCATGCTCTCAAGGAAAGAATGTTGTCTCTTTTGGTATTTCTATTTTATAAAAATGTTGCATAAACTACACATTCAACTTTCAAAATTCCAATCGATATTAATTGAGGATTCAATATGTGGTATAAATAAAACATCATAACAAGCAGACCTTTTTTGAAAAGGTTCATTGATCATTTGGGATGAGGTTCTTATGCAACATTGACATTGTCTAAAGGTAGTTGATTGTACGTTATGTGTTATGCATGGTGATGACAAGCCCTTTGGATGTATGATTATTTTGTTTGGAGGAGACTCCATCAAATTCTTCCAATTATTGTTAAGAGATTTAAAAGAATTGAATTTCTCTTTGGAGGTAATTGTTATGGTGTACATATATTGAGGTTACAACAAAACATGCATTTGGCTTAAACATCTTTAAAATTTTGAGAATTTGCAAATTGATTATTCATAGTTGAAAGTGACGACATTCCAATCAATGAAAATGACAAAATTGCTCTTCCATAACCAATGCTACATATACCAAATTTATTATCACTCATTCAAGTTGTATGTAATGATATTCAAAATATAAACTCATGCACCAATGAAGACTTCAAAAAATCACATCATTTTATCCACTCCAAATGACATTGTTGATAGTATTAACAATGACATGATCAACATTTTTCCTATAGTTCCTTGAGTATTGTCAATGTAAACATTGCCCTTTTTGAAGTACGTGCTAGTAACCATAATTTGTATCCTATTGGGTATCTGAATTTTTAAAACTTGCCAAAATTACCACGTTGGAAGCTACATTTTAAAGTTGGATGTCCCATCATGTTGTGCTACAATAATACTCCAAAACATGGACTTTGTAATGGATTTCAATTCATAGCGACATGTTTGAGTGACATTGAAGTACACATTTTAACTAATACCATTGTTAAAGAAAAAACATGTGTCCTTAGAATCATATTACAACCAACCACATTAGAAATACCTTTCAAATTTATTCCCAAAAAAATTCTTATGAAGGTTGCTTTTGCTATGACAATAAAAAAGTCACTAGGACAATTAGTAAAATATGTAAGTTTAGACCTTTGAACACTTGTATTTTCTCATAGTCAATTTGTTAAAACTTCTTCTCCCTAAACAAAATTCACCAAAAACAATGACATTGTATATTTTAAGGTATTCATATAATTTTTTTGATTCTTACATCAAACTATGTATCATAAATCTCAAGATTTTGTTCTTCTTTTAGTTCATGTTCACAATGTTATTCCAACTTTATTTCATTATAGGAAAGGATGGTTTTTACAAGGTAACATCCAACATTTTGATAGATAATTTTAGGACATCTTTTCATTTACTTTTATTATTGACACTTAAGCCAATGGCACAACCACACCATGATCACCCCGACAAGCATGATTATTGCCACACTCTTGGTACCACTAGAAAGCCCTTGATGAGTAAGGGTGTTGGGTAATGTGTTCACACTTGGGTCAACGACACAAGTTACATTAATATTGAATGACATTGTATGCAACTTGAATTGAATTGAATTCAAAACCTTAAATTTATTTCAAGTACATTGATTAAAATTCAATTTTCTTTCAGACACATGGAATGGAATTAAAATTTCAATTTCAATTGAATTGAAGTCAAATTCAATTGAAGAAAAATGGGATGCAAATTGATGTAAAAGGTATTGAAAACCTACTTGTGAATATGGTGTTGAAAAAAAACCTTTAAAAATACACAAATCTAAAAAGGCACATTTTCATTTCTCTTTATTTGGGAATTGGCTAAATAGATTTCTAATTTGGAATTGTTATCCAAAAGGACAACTTATGATACCTAAATCTATTTTACCTAAATTAGCTCCAATGAATCATCATCATTGGAATAATTAACTTGGACTTCACATTACTTTGCACTACAAATGACAATCAATTGATTGGGAAAAAATGAATTGATTTTGTGAAAATTATATTCCATTTGAATGAAAATATTGAATGACATTGCATGCAACTTGAATTGAATTGTATTCAATTCCTTATTTTAATTCAAATACACTAAATGAAATTCAAATTCCATTGAATTCAAATTAAATTAGATCTGTATTCAATTGAAGAGAAATGGGATGTAACTTGGTGCAAAATTTATTGAAAATTTGCTTATGACTATGGTGATAATATAAAAAAATTGTGAAAAGACATAGATACAAAAATATACACCTTTCCATTCCCCCTTTACCTGGGAATCAGCTACACACATTCTAATTTGGAATTATTATTTAAAAGGATGACTTATAGAACCCAAAACTATTCTACAGTTTAGGCTTCAACACATCATTGTCATTGGAATTAAATTTAAAAATTCCATGTCAAAATGAAATAGTCTTGTATATTCAAATATCTTATGTAATTTCTTTCACAAAATTTTATTCTTTGAGAAAAGTATATAGTAATAGCTTGGTCACTTTGACACATGTTTGTTGAATAATTAATTAATTTCGATGATTCCATTTCAACAAATTATGTATTTTCAAATATTCCACTGAATTCTTTATTTTCCCTCCAAAAAAATCTGAATTTTGAACAATATAATTAGAGTTGAGTTGGCCCAAGTCAATGAACTTGTTTTTGTCAAAATTTTGCACCCTAGTAACAAAAGAAAAGGCTTTTGGGGGGGGGGGGAAGGAATGGCCCTTTATCACCACATAAAATAATTCCAAAAACATTTTGAAATCACCATATTTAGACAATAGCTAGGTTTTAACATGTTGCAAAACTATAGCATGGAACCTAAACTTTTTTATTTGTCTTTTTGACATATAGCCAAATTTGGCTAAGTCCTCTTGTAGATGATCAACAACCCACCTTACCTCACAAATTATAAAATTTACAAAAATTTATATTTAAAATAAATAAATTTAAGAAATAATTTCTAATTAATTATAGTTTAAAATATTAACTCATGAAATTATTTATTAATTTAAAAACAAAACTGGCCCGGGGTACCTACTAAGAAATTTTTAAAAATCTCAATATTTCTACAAAATAATTGAATTGGTGTGGAAGCTGCCAAGGTATACTACTACGTATGGTACGTTAGCATCCACAGAATAAGAAGAGCTCATCTATCTATCCTTCATCCATCAACTGTCCAGAAACCGGTGTTAGCCGGTTGGATGGGGAACCGGCTGGACCAGTAACCCTGGTGTCCAGTCTTCGTTATCGTCTTATCCCTTTTGTCTCTGCGAGGGAGAGCGAGAGAGTGTTGTCTTCTCTTCTTGTGTTGCAGCACGCACGCACTCACGCGCGCTCATCGCTTCTCCAGCGCCTCCTTGGCTTCTCTTCTGATCTCGAAGCAATGGCGGCTCTTGCCCAGGTGAGGATTTTGGGTGCTGGTACCCAGGGGCTTACTACACCTGTGGCTTTCTCCTCTAGAACCGGTAGAACTGGATTCTGCGGCGGCGAGAAGCAGCTCAACCAGTTGAGAATGAATCACAACAACAGGAGTAGCTTTGGCGCAAGGAGACGGAGCTTGGTCTTTTCCCGGGCGGCTGCCGTTGCCGATATTGAAAAACTAGTTCAGGAAGTCAAGAGCTTGACTCTTGAGCAAGCCCGAATATTGACGGACAGGTTGCAAGAGGAGCTTGGCGTGACAGCCGCTTCCTTCGCCCCTGCTGGAGCCGTGGCAGGAGGAGGAGCCGCCGGGGTTGCTACTGAAGCTGCTCCTGTTGTGGAAGAGAAGACGGAATTTGACTTGTTCTTGGATGAGGTCCCGAGCTCTGCCCGAATTGCAGTCATTAAGGCCGTCAGATCACTCACTAGTTTGGGGCTCAAGGAGGCCAAGGACTTGATTGAGTCTCTTCCCAAGAAAGTGAAGGAGGGAGTAGCCAAGGAGGAGGCGGAGGAAGCCTTGAAGACTCTCGAAGCTGCCGGAGCCAAGTGCAGCGTCAAGTAAGAAGAAGAAGAAAAAAAAACCCCTTGTCAGTAAACTAGGGAATGGTCTAGAGTCCCCTCTCAAGATTTAGGTCAAACAGAGTCTTGTCCTTCTGTCTCTCTGTCTTTCTAGGGTATTCAATTAGGTCATTGCTTCTTTCATCATCATGATCCCTGTGTTTTGATATGTACTCCCACACTGAGCACCAGCGCAATGAGATGCAACTTCTTCATTTTTGACAAAGGAGTAATGCAGTGAGTGAGTTTTCGTGGTTTTCACGGGATGATGTTGCTGCATTGTTTCTTTGTACATTTGCAAAAACATCGAGCAGGAAATCTCACAAATATGGCAAATGGGTGGGCTTTGCTTGCTGGTACTCGGTTTCTGTGCAACTCGGTCAGCAGGTTTCTGGTTCTGATTTTTGTACCTAATTCCATCATTGAAATCTTGTGTTTGACCTTGCATTTGGAGAGCTCTGTGAAAATTCCACTTTGGAGTTTCTGCATTTGTGAAGGTTTCTGGACTCTGAGGTCTTCTGAGAGATTGTGTTCAGCCCCACAATTGGTGGGGAGTTTGGGTAGCAATGATCATGTTGTGGGCTTCCTGAGGTGCCAAGAAGCAGAATCTGTTTATTGCAAGATGCTTGGATTTGTGGAAACTAGTTCATCTCTGAGTATTGTTGGATGCTTGGTGAAGCAAGAGGAGTCAAAATAATGAGGTGACATCTATTGTGGAACGTCCTTATCTCAGTGGTTGTTTCTGTAGGCAGAAGTTGTGGAATATCTGGTTGCAAATCTTGAAGCAATACATGACAGTGTGGGCAAGAGAGGAAAGTTGCTGATCTTGTGTTGGGCAGGTATCAACTTTATTTAGTAACAGATTGTTTGGGTTCTTTCATTTTCTTTTTTGTAAGAATCTGGCTGGTTCTGAAAAAATTCCCACTTTTAAATACCCTTCTTGGTTTTGCTTTTTCTTTTCCCATTTAGTTCAAAGACCGCTCCTTTCACAACTGGTTCTTATTTCATTCATACTAGTGTGGCCTGTGCTGTTGGCCCAAGTGTTACCACGACCTCAGCTGATTTTTCCTTCGGAAACCTGGTTTTTTGGAATTTATTTGAATTTCCAGTGACAGAAATCACTTAAAAATCAATATCTCCCACATTCTGAATCCAAATCTTACCAAATAAATCATCAAGATCTTTCCAACAACACCAAAGGCACATTCCAATTACTCCGAAATTTTCAGCTACAATTTAATTTAATTTTCAGTGAAGAAATCATTCAATATTCAGGAACTTTTGCACCACACAAGTCCAAACATCAAGGAACCAAGCCCATGCACCCCCTCCTTGTCAAGTGCTTTCAAAAGACACCAAGAACATGGTCTGAAGCATCCAAACATCATGGAACCAAGCCCATGCACCCCTCCTTGTTGAGAGCTTTCAAAAGACACCAAGAACATGATCTGAAGCATCCAAACGTCATGGAACCAAGCCCATGCACCCCTGCTTGCTGAGAGCTTTTGAAAGACCCCAAGAACATGATCTGAAGCATTTCAGTTCAGTGGTTCTCATAACTACAAAACAAAACAAAGCAAACTACCTTCCTTCACAAATAGATTAGTTGGTTATACTTAAATGGTTCTTACAAAAACTTTCCAAGTATTTTAGGTGACTTTTCTCACACAAGAACCAATGTTTCATTTCAAGTTTTAGAATATAGCAAAAGAACATATAAATAAAATTTTGAAACATTTGAATGGTTGAAGCAAAAACTATTGCATACAATGCATAAAAATATTCAAGCTTCCTTCAATTTATCTTGCTCAAATGTGTCTTCAAACTTCTCTAATGTCTTCTCTAATCTTACATTAGACTCTATCAATTTTATCAAATTAGAAGGGCCTTATAACCAGCCCTAGTATCATTAAACTGATTCTTCCTCACAAAGATTAATTTCTCAAGGTTATTTAATTGTAGTCAAAATCTCCTTAAATTAGTCAGCATGTTAACAATAGAAAAAAAATTCTCAATTTCAATTTGAAACCAACACTTCTCAATATTTGTCCAATCAAAAACCAACAATTGGAAACATGGCTTCACATTTCCTCCACCACTTCAAATGGCACCACTTCAAAAGATAATTAATGTCTTTTGCATCCATCTATCATTGTATTTAGATTAAATCCTTCATCCTTGACAAAAGCAAGGATTTTTTTGTCAAACCATAATGGTTTAAAAGATCTTGCAAACTTTTCACCAAAGCTTGGCCATAAGTTTCAAATGCTTCAAATAACCCAATTTTAATATGTTTTGATAACCAACCTCCCCCCAAAAAATCACAACCAATGCAAAAATATCATGTGCCTCTTTAGATATCCAAATATAAAAGCTTGCAGTGGTAGACACATAATTTGTTAAAATTAGTAAGACACAAAGTTGTTTGGTCTCCTCAATCAAGTCTAGTAACATTTCTTCACAAAAGGTTTTTTTGGAAGGGAAAATAACGTAAGGCATAACTTCATTATCAACCATTTCAACAAGATGTTTTCAACAAATTGAATGGGCAAATAGTTTTTTAAAACAAGTAGGACCAAGTTCCCCATAAACTCTTCTTGCTATACATTATCTTTCTTGAAAAGATCTATGGCCTTAAAAAGAAATTACATTGCACTTGAACTTACTATAGGGCTTTTTTTCTTTCCAAGTTGTTTTTTAATTAGACTTTTCATGATTCATTTCTTCTTCAAAATTTTGTGCAATTAAACCATGTTCTACATTCACATGTTTTTTCAATACAGTTATACCATTATTCTTGAAGTATGAAACCAAACCTTTCCTCAACCATGTTCATTGGTTCAAAATGACAAGATCATCTAGATTGCTTTAACCAACAACATAATGCATGATTTATGGCACCTTGACATCAACTTTTGACTCATCATTCACACACAAAAATGATCAACTCAAAGAATCCCTTCCACGAAACCTCCACATAATTATTTGTTCACATTTTTTTTTTCAAAATCAATTCCATTGAATAATCATTTTTTCACTAGGAACTTAACAATGTTTTAGACCTTTCCAACATTTCATCTGCATTAATTTCATTTTCATTTATGGAAATCTCATTAGGAAAAATTGGTTCCATCTTTAATTTGTAAGATGTGTTACCAAACAATTTAGATTTTATTATGTATTTTCTTTTATTATTTTAATTCAAAATGGTAAGATGCAAAGAAGGGGAGAAGGTCAAGCATTTACAAGTATTGTAAAATCTAATGTATAATCACTCACTTTTTAAATGATGCATAATGCGTGATTTAAAGTATGTTGATAATAATATATGCAAGTTCAAAATTGATTTGTATGTCCACAATAATGTTTAGGAATGCAAGTCAAACTTCACTCCCTTTTACTTCAAACCATAAAGCTACATTGAAATAGATGGTCTTCCAAAATGAAACACAACAAAATTATTTTTTAAAAACAAACATTGCATACACACAAGAAAAAACCAAAACAAAACAAACAAATAAATAACATAACATAACATACCACAACTAACAACATATGAAAGAACTAAACATACAAAAAGGACCCAAAAAAATGTGAAAAAAAAAACATTTTGTGTGCAAAATTGTCAAGTGTTGAATTGCATTTTGATTGAAGATCTTCATGCACCATCCATACCCGCAACTTGCACAAAGGTAAGAAGTGGGGGGAAGTACCAACTAACAACCACCAAAAAGGGAACATAAGCACTACAAGCTACATTATGAACAACCCATGAATTGTGCATGACTTACAAACACGAGCAATGCCTAAGCACCATAAAAACAACCCCAAACAATGTGCAAGCAACAAAAAGAGGTTGTGTTCAAACATTGTTAATGCAATAAAAACTTTAAAAACCAAAACACATTCAGGTGAAAGCATGAAAAAAGGAACTAGTTGCACCAAGGTTAAAGTCCTTTCAAAGGATTGCATTTTGAACGTGGCAAATTTTTATTGGTTTATACTACATTTTTCACACAATTTTTTAAAATAAACATTAAATTTGAGGCCAAATATGACATATAACATGATAAAAAATCAAAATTTTTTTGCATTGAACCTTACATTATAATCAAATTTATAACTTTACTTTGAATCATGATTACAAATTGAGAATTATATTAGTGTAAAAGGACATTTGAATATTAAAATTTAAAAAGGTATATGTACTTTTATTTCTTAAATGTTTTGAACACATGGATCCCTTTTTGTGGAATATATTAAAGTTCACAAAAAAATTGAAACAATTTGGTGAACATTTAATAAGGGAAAAGGACTTTTGATACAAAAATACCACTTGTCCACATCCTTTTCTTGAGTGCTGTAAAAATATAAAATGATTCTTGAAATATGGTGAATTTTCATGAAAATTTTGTAGTTGCAACTTTGAAAATATAAAAATTTATTTAAAAAATAAAACAATTTTTTTGACATATAATGTTCCCATGATGATTTTTCAAATTTTCAAAAAATAATTTTTAAAGGTTGTCCACGTACTGTTTAACTTTTTTTTTTCCTACTTTCACAAGCAATAAGGAGAGGTTGGAGGTTGGAGGTGGTACTTGGTTAGAAATAATCGAGTAAGACAATAAGATGACAAGTAAGATGTTGAGCAATGTCTCAAGTTCCTTTCAAGCAATGCTCAACTTACAAATGCAACAATTAAAAACCCAAGTAGCCAAAAAAATGAACAACATTCAAACAACCAAAAAAACAACCCAAACATTGCTTGAACAACAAAGAAAAGTTGCATTTGAACACCACTTTAGTAGCAAGGAGAAGTTGTACTTAGGCACCAATAGAGCAACAAGAGAAAAAAAATTGAACAACATCCAAGCAATGTTCAAATTGTGTTCAAACAACATTCAAACAAAAAGAAAACCCAAACTTGAACAACATTCAAGCACCACCTAAAAGTCCCATTAAAAGTAAAAAACACAAACTAAAAAAAATCTTTAACCTTGACCCCAAGATATCTAAAAAAGGTATTTGGTGACCTTTTGAAACAAGTTCCAAAAATTCATGTTCCTCACACACATGCATGCGCCATGCACCTACACCATCACAAAAATAAAATAAAATAAAAAATATATATATATGAACTACAAACTAAGGCAACATAAATTTATTTACAAATCAACACCAAAGAAACAACAAGAAATAGAAAAGTAAAAGAAGAAGAAAGAAAATGTGAATGAAGACAAGTGAAAATAAGGTGTACCACACATGACGAAAAGGACTTAGTCCTTACTTTAGTCCTTTTTTACTTTATATCTTGATCCCCATATAAAATAATGAGTTAAAAGGTGTCAAAATTTTCAGAAGGACTATATTTGAAACCATTAAATTTTTTTATTTCATCATAACCATCCAAAAATGTGTTTTTACATGGTAAAAAAAGAATAGGTAAAAAAAACAGAAAATGATGATGTTGTGACAAGATTTTGGTACACCTTAAAGAATTTGGACTCGGACAAAAATGGGACCCAAAGTCAAATAAATGAATTTTTAATAATTCCATCTCCCTCTTTGTAAAACTAAATGCAACATGTGGCACCACCTTAAACCTCAATGCCATCCTAATTCCTAATTCCTAACTTAAACTAAATAATTATTAGCTACCTAAACCTATAACTTTATAATTGTATTTGTGGGTTATTGATATTAATTACCTAAGTTTCATTTAGTACAAAATCTCAACATAAGGTTCTTAGTCAACAAGCTCTTTACCAAATGACTCCCAACATGTAGGTTATGGATTTGAGTATCATCTTAATTGATACTAATGGATATTTTCAAAAAGAACCAAGTTGAATTTTAGTTGAATTTTGAAGTTGGGTTTGATACCCATTCAACATTGGTTATAAGGACCTCCTCTTAAAGTTCAAGGCATGTACATACATGTAGAATTGTATTTTTACACATAAAAATATTTTTTTGACATGAGTTTATGTTAATCATCGTATGACTTCTTGGAGTGAGATATAGATGTAGCACATGAAGAGAGATGACTCATTTATTAGATGTTGAAAGATCTATCACATACACTTAAAAAGCATGGAGGATTATTTTAAATGTTAAGCTTAGTTACAGTTTTTCACAATCTTCAATGCTCAAAAGGGATGAATGTTTTTTTGCTATTTTTTGTGAAGCTACTTACACTTTGGTCTATGTTTCCATTGTGCAAACACCTTATCCAAATCTCTACCATGGATTGTTGCATTGCCTAATAGATTTATTAGAAAGGGATGGGGTTGCTACAAAACAACAAATGTATATTGGGTCCCAAATTGGAATGTTGTGCAAGGATGAATAATGTTGTCATTATTTCTAAGCTATATTTATCAAACACACTACACATATTTAATCATTTCCTTTGTTTTTGCCATGGAAACTATCCTACAACATCATAATGTTTGGCTTGTTAAGAATTCCAAGCTATCAAGGAAAAAAATTGTTTCTCTTGTATCTCATTTAATCTTAGGCAAATGTGTTGGATTTAGGAAAAACACATTGCCACTACCCTTCAAAAATATTGTGGAAGAGGAATAATTCATATTTATAAGCTTTTGATGAAGATACGAACATTTAAAACATGGAAAAAACATAATGGCAACAACTCCCCACCTATCAACCCTTTGCAACAAGTATTTTAGTTCAATTCAAAATTATTGTAAACATTAGGGGTGCAAAGTGGGCACAATTGTTTTCAATGGAACACATAAAAATAGATTAGGTCTACACAAAGGTGAAAACTAAATAGTTGTTAAAAACTTGCTACATGTATAACTCAATCAAACGCAACATTTTTTTTTTATTCTCTAATTCAATTGGAAATATTGTAAGAGAAATTTGAAAACAAAGGCATTTTCTTTGTATTCACTACTACAAAATGTGGGTGCAAGTCACTAGTCCTCATTCACTAGACCAGTGAATCCATTGCTTCTTCACTAGTCCCCATTCACTACAACCAATGAATTCACTCATAATTCAGTGAAATCATTTAGTGTACAGGGACACCTTTTGTTGTAGCGATTACACAATCAACTTATCCACACCCTATTCTCCTAATATTCATGGTAATTTTTCCTTTTTTCATCTCTCAATATACAAGAAGAGTTGGGTTTAAATAGTTGCTTTTGATATTGTTATGTTAAAAAAACATTCAAAATGGACATGGATAATAACCATCATTGCTCCATTAACATTCGTCATTTTGTTTATGTTTATGTTTTTTTATTGACATAGGACCAAGTTTAAAGGTAATTTACACATTCACTTGTGTCACCAATCTTTGTGAAGCCAATATGAAAATATCCTTGTTGGGTTATAAAAACATGGTTCTGCATTTGATTACATCACAAATTAAATTTCTTGAATCATAAATATTAAAATATTTCATCTTATTTATATGTGCTTCATATGTGTTTTAAGCACATGACATCCATGGTTAAACAATATGAACCTATGAAAAGACACATTTCATATGATTATTATTGTCAAATCATGGCTTAGGAAGTTTGTGAAGTATTTGTGTTAGATTTGGAAAACATCTTCACAAGAATAATTAGGTGAAATCCTTGCCAAAGTTTGAAAATGATGACAAACAAGGTCATCAATTGGATCATGTACATATGGGAAGCACCCAGGTGTTAGACACACAAATGTTGGACATGTTCCATTATGACAATGCAGTTGACAATTGGGATTATCCATACACATGTGGTTGAGACACATGTTTCCACTCAACCATTCACATGGAGATGGTGGAAAGTGGATTGGCTAATAATACAATAGCAAAACATTGTGGACACAACTCAATGACACCCAAATTATCACCTAGGAGTTTTTACTATTAGGTTTTAGGCATTTTTTACCCGTGCATGCCCAACATAATGGGCTTGGGTATTATCCTTTTGCTCAAGTTATTATGGCACTTCTATTAAATGTACATATTTTTGGGACATTATATATTGATAAAAAAGTTAAGTGCTAGATTGTGATTTTTGATTTTTTTTTTGTTATATCATGTATATGACATTTATATTGGCTTTGGGTTGGACATATCTGAATCTACTTAAACCTCTAGTTCAATTGTGGAAATAGACATGTGTATATTTGGTTGAAATGGTTATGCTAATTAGGTGGATGAACTTGGTGGCAAGAAGTTGTCTACCACAAGCTTGGTAAGTGGTAGAAGGTTAATTAATTCCACCAACATCAAGTTTTTCCTTGTTTGACTTTTTAATTTTTTATATAATAAAATTACTATTCTTTTGGGTTGGGTGTTGGGTATGCATGATTATACTAAAAGTTGTAACCTTGTTGTACAATTGAATGTTGTGAAGGTTGCTTGTAGATTGTATATGAATGTTGGTACAAGGTATATGGGTGGACTCCCACCACAACCACAATTGCATACATGAGCAAAACATTGCAAAAATATGCTTACAACATTAAGCAATTTTCCTTTTCCTTATTTTCCATGGGGTAGAAGACATGAAGCTTGCTAGAAAAGAAAGACATTCTCCTCCAAACCCTAGTAACGAGGTCAAGTAAACTAAATTGTAGCGGGATTTGGAATTGAAATCAAATATTTATTCGCTTCATGATTTCATGTACTTGTTTTTTGTTGTTGATTTGTGAATAGTTTTGCCCTAGGTTTATGTTGAGAAAGGCACCGGGAAGTTTGTTATGTTTCTAAATTTCACTAAACATTGTTTTGCTCACATTAACTTTAATTACAACCCAAGTGTTATTTGAAAAATGGTTACATCAAGAATGCAATGGGACTTGTGCCCTACTATGAATAATTTAATGGGACAATGTTAGTCTTATGTTGACCAAAAATGATGTTATTTCAAGTTGTTAGTTGTAGATGTTCCCTAACTTGCAAGTATGTACAAATTTTGTTTGTTCTCCTAGTAATGATAATGCTTTTAGTTATGCATTGTGTTATTTGTGTAAAATTGATTACTTCATCCATAGTTGGCATGGAAAAGAGGTTTTGTTCTGCAAATGAAATTGTTTACACATAGAGTTGTGCTTAAAATAAATATTAAGGAATTAATCTAGTCTTTTGCCTTATGTGAACACTTCAATGTTGTCATCAACTATTAGAAAGTTATGGAAGCTTTACATGGTCAATGGAGCTTTGAGTAGGAGTGCATTTGTACAAAATACTTTATCTAAGGTCCTCATGGCATTGGTAAATTTCATGTTGTTAAAGTGCCTATTCCTTGTTTTGTATTCATCTTCCAAATCATGCATTTCTTGTGTTTTCTGACCTTGGAAATTGGCAATTGCAATTATGGTTGGTTAATGATACCATGTTGTTGATTGGGATTGTAAATGGTTGGTTTTGAGCCTGGTCATCCTTTCAAGGTGAAACTACAATGCAAAATTCATTGAGGTGATTTGTTATTTATGGTGCCCTTATTGGTGTGTCAAGCCTTTCTAGGGAATCAACAAATTGGTGAGTGGGATTGGTAGACTTGGAGGCTTGTGTGTGGCTAAAAGAGACATTAAAAAAATTTGAATGCATACCAAGGTGGTGGTGTTACACATTGAGGATTTTTTTCAATGGTGTTTGCACCAACATCATCCATGTATGCAAAATAAACAATTCAAGTTCTACATACGAAATTATGATCAATATTGCCAAACACGAGTAGAATTGCAAAATAATCAAATGAAGCAATACCCAGGACAAGAATAAATTTCTACAATGAAAGAGTACATTTGTCGCAACCCCACTTTGAGGGAAGTGTGAGGTCACCACTCACACTCCCAAAAATGGGACTTGGGAGTCCTCCGGGACTCCCAAAAACTTAGAGCGCAATTTCAGGGGTCAAAACACCTCGCATTGAGGTGTTATTTATACCGTTGGAAAGGTCTTGAAGTGTAGATGTTCAAAATGGCCTCGCATGAGCCATTTGGACATCTGCAGCACAAGTTATGGTCGAAAGAAAGGTCGGGAGTCAAACTGACAATTTGGCTCCTGACCACTAAAAGTTAGGAATCGACCCGATTCCGGTGCGTGCAGGTGAAGTGCGACACACTGTTGGAAAGCTCTTGAGGAGAGCTACAACTTTGGTTTAGACCTCATCCCGATCTTGGGTCGGGTGAAAAGTTATGAACGCCCAAAGTCCCGGGAGTCCAAACAGGGACAATTTCGGGACTCCACTTTGGGAGTCTCGGGAAAAAGAGCCATTTGGATGCAAGTGTGGCGGAGAGCTATAGAGAATACTATATGGGGGAAGGTAGTGGCTTCCCCTGAGTCCGAGCCGTGGTGAATCAAGTGAATTCAAGGTTGCCCGTGGCTTGTCCCAACACCAAAAGGGTGTAGAATGAGTTATAACTAACTTGTTGGTTGGATTTGGATGCAGGACCGAATAACTAAGTAGCTTGTCCTTCTTCCTAGTCTAATCCCGGAGCTTTCAGCACGCCCTTCTCACCCCCCTTTAGTGTTGGAAGCTGGGAGCGTGCCTCAAGTCCTTCCCAATTCCGCAATTTGAGCAAATTAATCCCAACTTGGGCCTAACCAAGGACTTAGGAGCGCATCAACATTGCCATATTTGGACATGGTTATGTTAAGCTTATTAGGCAAGTTCAAAATGAAGAAAAGACCCTGGCAAAGATGGAAGGAGGTGTATTCGCTAAAAAAAAAATCAAGGATAAGGTGCTCACATTCAAATTTATAGATGTAGGAAAATTTCCCCCACCTATTTTGTTGTTTGTGGATTTTAAATTTGGTTACAACCTTGAAAATATTATCTATGAAAAGTTTGATTTTGGTGTAAACCTTGATTACCATATTGCTTTAGTGGGTCCTAATGGGGCTGGGAATAATACCCTAATAAAGTTCATGATTGGGGATTGGTAGCATTAGATGGCATGGTCCATTGGCATAATCACCTTTGCATTGCTTAGTACCAACAATCTTACAAAGACTTTGTCATTGCACATGTTTGCATTGGAATGCATGATGAGTTAGTACCTTGGACTTGAAAAAAGAAAGACATGGGCTACCATTGGCTACTTTGAGCTTACTAGCAAGGCACAAGTTATGCCAATAGGAAACCTTTTTCATGAATAGATAAGTCCTATCATCTTTGTTTGGTTGTCCTAGAGACTTTCCCACCTTCTTTTGCTAGAGACCCCACCAATCATTTGGACTTGGAAACAATTGATGGTTTAACTAATGTTTTGAATGAGTGGGATGGAGGCTTGGTGCTAGTTAGTCATGATTTCAAGCTCATCAAATAGGTGGCAAAGGAAATATGGGTTTGTGAGAACCAGTGCATTACCAAGTGAAGAGGAGATATCATGGACTTCAAGCAACATTTGAAAAAGAAAGTTGGATTCTAAACATATTTTAACCAACACTTCAACTTAGAATATTAATTTTATGGTAATTACCAAGTTGCTTTCGATAATAGTTCTAGCAAAATACTTGTCATCAAGCACGTAATAGATAATGAGGTTGAAGGAGTGAAATGTTTCATGGCCAATAACTAAATAAATGTTATTATAAAATCATTTCAAGTTGTGTGGAAGCCATTAAGTACATTTGACTTGTGCTTTGGCCCTTAATATGGTGTTGGAGTTGTCCTTTGGCTCTTGAATGTTGAGCCAACATCATGACTGAAGCTTTCCATTTCTTTTACAAATGAAACTTAGGATGTAGATGTTTGTATAATGGTTTGTGCCAAAATTTTGGGCAAAATATACTATATGTATCTAGACTCACTGTGAGTTGATGAAGTTGTTAGGGAGTTATAACAACTTATGCCTACTATTCATGATATGAAGATCTAATAGTTTGTGAACAAAACTCATAAAGTTATGATTGCATGTATTACCATTATCAAAGGAGTTGTTGAAGTGGCTTGACAATTTCATGGATATGTAGGGTTTGTCTTACAACAAACTTCAAAATATACATTGGGGAATAGGGTTGTGGGACAATGTTGCTTGTAGCCGCATATTATTGTTCTCTATAATATTTTTTTCATTGTAGATTGAAGAACCATTAGAAATGCAAGGCAAGCTTCAACATAGGTGGTTTTATCCAATGGATTGCCTACATGCTTCTCGAATGTAAAAAATCTTAAATAATTGACCCTATGTTCTAGTTGGCATGAATTGGAAATATGGGGGAAATTGCAATTCCTAGTTATTGTCACAAATTTGGCAGATATATTGGTTTTTAAATGCCATTTTGGAGATTACACAAATGCACCATAGACATACAATTATTCCTTGCCAAGGTTTAGGTTGTGCAAAAGATGATTTTTGGGCCTATTATGATTGATATTTACCCAAGGAGCTTAACAACATGTTGTGAAGCTTACCAAGGATCTTGTGCATGTTGCCAATGGGTTGCAAGCATCAACTACATAGAATATCCACTCACCTAGAATTATGGTCAACCCTCTTGAAAAGTAGTGGCAAAAGTCTTCAAGTCCCATCACCTATTGGTGCTACCATCATTGAAGTTGTATTCAAAGGCTAATACCATGAATACCCAACTATTTTTGTTGGTGTTTAACATATATATTTTTTAAATCATTAGTTGAAGGTAACTAAATGCACCAAATTTCCCTTTTTCATTATAACAACAATTGTATTTCCTAATGGGTGCAAGTGAAATATCAAACTTGTTTAAACTTAGGTCAACCATTTTCTACCCTCATTTGTTTACTTTGTAATCGAACATGAGGCTATCTACACACACATGACATGCCAACCAAAGTGGAGCCCTTTTGAACAACTAGGTGTTTAGTGGTGCCCAACATCCATTATGAAAAGGTGACATGTTTAGGAAATTTGTTGCCCACATTTCAATCAAAAGCAGGTTGAAGGTAAGGTGCAACCTCAATCAACTTGAATGCACAACTCTATATTGTAACCCTTGGATAACCATGTTTATTTATTAATGTGGCCCTTTTGTGCACTATCCAGATTGTTGTGGAGTAACCACTGGCTTGTTTGCTCCTTTTCATGATAGTGTACACATTTCATATGGTTGCATCTAGATTTTATTATAACTTACTAGTATACCATTATCTTCCATTATCACCATAGCTAATGAATTGAACGGGCAAAAGTTCTGGTTTTGTTGTGGAAATGAAAGCTGTGGAATAAAATTGGTTAGTCATTGGCCTTGTGGATTTGTATTTTCTTATTAGACTATTGTAGTCCATCACTTTAGGGTTGAATTAAGTTTTCCAATCCTAGAGGTGCCATTGATGGGACTTGATTGCAAGACTTTCTCCTTGGTCATGGCTAAACTACATGTAATGAGTTGTGCAACTTTTTTGATTTTACCTTTCATTACAATGCCTTGTGCAAATGTGAGTAATGGGACAAGTTTTTCAACCATGAAAACACCCAACAAACCTACCATAGGTGATCAATTTGTAATTAACACAAAGATCTTTGTAATTGAGTCCAAAAGTATTCACAAAAGCTAAAGGTCAATCATACATTTGTGCAAGGTGCAAACAATTTGGAACACAACAACAATGCAAACTTGCCATTAGGTTGGACATAATAGGCATAAGAGCTATGTTGGTAAACAAAAGACTTTTTAGGTGACCATATTGGATATTCTAGTCACTAACATGCCAATTTCCACAAAAAACATTGTGAATAATCCTTTAGATATAGTTAACCTTGATTATATGTCAACTAAGTATTGTTGCACAATATCTATGACCCCTATAACTAGAAACGAAAGCCATAAATCATATGTTCATACCTTGTTAACAAGCTAGATTGCACCAAAATTCATGCTAGCAAATTGCAACTATCTATTATAAGGGAAAAATATATATATTTAACTACTCTTGTGTTTATAAATTATTTTGGTTGATGACACCCAGTCTGACCATGAGATGGATCAATTGTCATGTGTGTTTTGTGATCATGTCTAAGACTTGAAATGCCATGGCATAGTCTTGTAAACCCATGTACATAAAATAGAGTCTATTGTTCCAAGGTGGATAAATTCATTATATTGGCTTTAATCAAAGCCCATAACTTTTCTTAAAATCATAGCTATGTTAGGAATCCAAACATTTGTAGATACCAATACCCTCCCATTGTGACTACAAATGGTATTAATGTCTTGAACATGGGAAGCAAAAATATAATCCATTCCAAAATATTGGCCATTCACAATAGACAATGGTCTATCTATTGCCCAACTGTGGGAAGTATGATGCTTATTAGATGGGTCCTCTTGAAAGCCTTGGAAATAAAAACAAGTTATATGGGTCTCTATTCCTATTGGTGATGGAAAAAATTAATAGGAATTTTCCAAAGTGCATAGAATGTACATCTATAGATGGTCTTTGAAGATGATCTTCAAAGGAAATGATGATATATGAAATATGTGGAAAATTTCAGCTATTAAATGTCATAAATTCCAATGGCAAAGTAAGCCTTCCTTCAAATTAACACAATCATTTTCCAAAACACTTCCATTTTTCCCTCATCTTTCCTTGACACACATTTTTTTCCCATCTTGCAGTCGGTGGGATTTTCTCTTGTTTTGTATATTTTTGTGTTCATGGCAAGGGTGGCAGACCCTGGTTTTTTGCAATCGGGTTATTTAAGGTTTTAATATAAAACCCGATTGTCTGAGATCACACAAAATCGGGTTTTATTTTGAAAATCGGGTTTTAATAGGGTGCGGA
>Ga0116231_10002340_pt1 | contig 39595 bp, 35 predicted proteins | sample S1TSphgellanicum_2_FD_89695 | JGI IMG/M metagenome (GOLD analysis project Ga0116231, IMG submission 89695) | Host-associated microbial communities from peat moss isolated from Minnesota, USA - S1T2_Fd - Sphagnum magellanicum MG | ecosystem: Host-associated > Plants > Peat moss > Unclassified...
AAGGCAAGGGAATGGCTATTTAGAGTTCAACAATTGTTTTTTTTTGTTAAATTTGGGGTAATGAGTAGTGTCACAAAGTATAATGGTAGTTGATGAAGAAATAGCCTATGGAGGAGCGCAATATCCTTTTTTTTTTGAGTTGGGTGGGTAGGAGTGAGTTTTGTTTTAATTGGATTGTAGGTGCCTAGCAAATATTTGGAATAAGTACAAGATTGGAAAAGAAGGTAGATGAGGATTGGCCTATTGTTGCAGAATCTTTGGAAGATATTTGGACTACTTTGCTTGCATGGAAGGATGCCATTGTGAATTTGACAACAAATGATTGTATACTGAACCATGTAGAATCTCATCTGACAACTTTGCTCAATACATTATGTGAGCATAGGTGATGTAAATTCATATTAGTTGCCAAATGCAAAGGGTTATACCCATTTTTTTTTTCACATTGTTAATTGAACTGATGAATTTTTCCACTTAAAATTTCTTTTTTTCTTAGATTTAAACACCCAATCATGCCACATAAAATTGCATGAAATGTTTTTTCTCATGAAGAGTTTTCAATAACGGTCCATTTGATTATTTGCTTATGACAATGATAAGTATTTGTGAAGTTCATGCATGTAATTACATGCAAGATATTTTGTGTTTGTCCACATGAAAGTTGATGTGATGTTAATTTGTGTGTATACATCATGTTGCATTATATCATGGGTATAATTGATGAACATAGGCCATTTAAACATGATCAAATTCTTTCAACCAAGTTGGATAATCTAACCTTTGATTCATGTGTCAATTTTAGTCTATTAAAGTTTTATAATACTTTTACACACACACATATGTATTACACCTAGTGTTTTTAAAGTTTAAAATCTATTATGTGGGATTGTGGGTGGGTGTAGCGTGAAGGATTTCATATGTTTGGAGATGTTTTGGAGATTAGTTGTAAAGGAGAAATGTGTGATAGTGGCTATTGCATTGGCAAATAACATTGTTGTTTGGCTAATGAGGAAAGGCCTAGACTTTTACAAGTGAAGGAACTTCTATAGTTCAAGAGTTGTCCCACCCATTATGGTAGTTTATGCTTAAGAGTTAGCAAATCAAGGATGACCAATCTATTTTCCCTACACGCAAATGGTATGTGATGTTTAGTTAGTTTTTAGTTTTTGAAAATGCATAGTAGAGGCATCCCTTTACATAGATCCTTTTTTGGAACTACAAATTGATGTTGGCTTGATTTAAGTTCTTTCATTTTTTATTAAAGTAATTTCTACATTTAAATTTTTCATCTTGTGGTATTAGAATTGGCCTAGATTAGATGAATGGGAAAATACTATTGTGAAGTGGAAGAAAGTTTTTGTTTGTAATTTCTCAATACTATTACATAAACGTTGTTGCAACAAGCAATAACTCCAATTGTAACTTTTTCTATTGAGGTTGATTTTTGTTTTCCAACTTGTGAAAACAAGTGAAATTTAATTGAGACACATTTGTTGTTAACATGGGTGTGGTTTTTTCAAGAGTTTTGCTTAGGAGAAACTAGGACTGACACCAAGTATTAGTAATGAAGACAAGCAAGTAGAGACACAAACTTTTATGTACATGAAATTGTGCAACTTGCTAGCATCATGATTTTTATTCATGGTGTGACAAATTTTTTATTTCTAGATAACTATGGGTCCTGCTAATGCTTTTGTTTCTTGGGATAGTTTATAAGACCAATTGCACCAATGAGCAACTATATTTAAGATAGTATATGGCATAAACCAACAATGGCTAGAATGCAATTGCCTTGTAGGTATGATCACAAAGCCATGAAACTTTTACCTATATATGAATGTTTCATGTTTCTTCGCTAACTACTTTAGTCCTCTTGTCCTACTAATAGGTGTATAACTTGTAGTTATAATTAATGTTGTGACTGTAATTGCTTGTTCTAAACATTCTTCCATTACTGCCAATGTTGCTTCTATTGGATTTGTCTATATTTTTATTTCATTATGTTTTTCATTGTTTGGTGTGACATTGAATAAGGAAGTGGTTGCATTTGCCGTCATTATAACATGCTAAGATATATATTTTTGATGATCAATAGCCATTGTTGCATAAACAAGTTCAAGTTGGACTAGTTGAACAGACTTGATTAGTTAAAAAATGTATTGTTTGATGTTTAACACAATCTTCAAAAGTTGTCCCAAGTTGATAACATACTTAGTCTCTAGAATTTGAGCACTAATGTCTATCAAAATCTCCTCCAAAGTCTTCTTTGGTGTTATTGTTTGTGAAATCAACTGAACAAGTTGCTTATTTGTAGTTGGTTGACTTACTGGTTCTAGTAAACTTCAAACCTCAAACCTTAAACCAATTCGAATGAAGTGATCCGTTTAAATTGACGAATGTTTGTGATGTGAAATCACTTCCTTGTAATTCCCTAATAGTATGAACAAAGGAATCATGTAATTGTTCCTTTGATTGCTAATTAGCAGTTGCTTTTGCCTTCACTGGTTCATGTTCTCTAAGAACTTATTGTTCTAATACTTAGTTACATGTCATGACATGCCCCCAAGCTCCTTGATAGACTCAAAGGTGAGTTTGAAATGAAAACATCGGAAAAGTAAGAGTTGGGGCACATTCCCTGGTTAACAACATTTTGGGGGTAGAGGGGCATGCTGGAGCTCTGGGATGGGACTAGGAAGAATGACAAGCAATTAATCATTCACACGGACCTGCACAAAATCAAATAACAAGTTGGTTAGTGCATAACTGAAGCACTTTTGGTGCTAGGATGAACCATGAGCAAACTCGGACTCACAAGACTCATCACGGCCTGGATTTGAGGGAAGCCACCACCTTCCCCCTTATAGTATATTCTGTGCCTTTCCACAAGGCCCACATCCAAATGGCATTTTGTCCCGGGACTCCCAAATGGGAGTCCTAAAATTCCCAAAGTTGGGACTTTTGTGAATTTAAGGCGCCATAACTTTGTGTGCAGACCTCCGATTGAAATGAGGTATGAAACAAAACTATAGCCCTCGTCTAAAGCTTTCCAATGGTATGTTGCACCTACACATAAGGAAATTGGGTTGATTTTAGACTTTTAATGGTCGAAAGTCAAATTGCCAATTTGACTTTTGGCCTTTCTTTTGGCCATAACTTGTGTTTCAGATGTCCAAATGGGTGATGTGAGCCCATTTCAGACATCTATGTTTCAATAGCTTTCCAATGATATAAAGAACTTTTTAATCTAATGGGTTTTTACCCTTGCAATTTCTCCTTGAAGATTCGAGATCCATCGGGACTCCAACTCCCCAAGTGAGAGCTCACTTGGGAGTGTGAGGGCTCATTCTCTCACACTCTCCTACACTCCTAGGAGTATAAAATGTGCCTCCTTGGCCTCCCTCTTGTCCCGCACTCTTGCAAGCCTCTGCCTTGGTCGCAAGCTCAAGGTTAAAGTTACAACATGTCATGATAGCAATAACTACATTGACTAATATAGTATTATCAGGTTTAAGGTTTTTTCTACTACAATGGCAATAATGGTTGGCTTAATTTAAAATATGTTCTGAATTTCTAGGTAAAAACATAGTAAAAGGAACCACATGACCAAGGTCAAAGTCATTACCAAAGATTGCATTTTACACATGTCCTACATGTATTGGTCTATTAAATATCTAAATTATATTTTAAATGTAATTTCTAGGACTCGATATTAATATTGAAACCAAACATGACTCATTATAATAAAAACAATAATATTTTGCATGAAAACCTAGATTATAATCAAATGTATAATTTTGTTTTTAACCATGATGACAAATTTTAAACTTTTTTTACTTTTAAAGATGTTCATAATCAAAATCAACAACATTCGTTAAAATGATTCAATACATGTGCATTTAAAAATATAAACATATTTGGCCCTTCTTATGAAATATGTTAGAGCCCATAATAAATTTTAGAACATTTGATGAAGGTTTGAATAACAAAAAGCACATTCACATTTTCCTAATGTAGTGTTATATATATAAACCCAAATTTACCAATGACTTTAAATTTTATGTATCATTTTTCATGAAATTGCAACATTGCCTTCCTTTAAACAAAAAAAATAAAATAAAATAAAAATCTTTTAGGAAGTCTTTATAATTTTATGTTTTTGAACGTGATAAACATGTTTAAATGCAAATAAAGCACACCCTGCTAAGGACAATTTAAGGCATGCTTTAATTTTTTTTTTCATATTGGGCCTTTTGGTTCATCCGTATATGGTTTTTTATAAATTTGGAACATGAATGGTTAAGTTTAGCGTGGGATTAAGGAGAATGAAATGAAAAACAATATTCAACTATAGACTTTCCACTAAAACAATTGGGAATCACACAAAATTCTTTGGGATGAAATTTCATTAATAATAAAAACATGGTGCAACAAACCTAATTACATTTTGATGTTTCAAACTTTTATAATGATTTTTCAAAGTTGAAAATTACACAAATTAAGGATAGTCAACACAATCCTTGGTACATTATATTGTGAATGTACCCTTTTGCTTTTCTAGGATAGTCAAGTGCATAATGCTCAAAGTTAGAATAGATAATACAAGGATATTTTAATGGCATTCTAATTGGTTTGACAAGTTGTGCAGTCACTTCAGCAACCGGTTTAGCAACTTTAGTGGATACAATAAAAACTGTTGATTATTCTTTCTTTTTGTTATGACATGTTTATTTCACATGACATGTTTTTCCACAGTTTGAACAAGTTAGCTAGTGCTTAGCAGTTGTGTAAATGATTATGGGCTATGTAACTAGTTTAGATTCTGGTTGAATTATCAAAACATTATAATTTGTTATAACCTTTCCATTTTCCTCATAATTCATTGTAGCTTCCTTATGCTTGATCAGGGTATTTCTCATCATACCTATTATTGCCAATCTAAGGTAGGGTTGTAAACCTATTTTAAAACAGTAGTAAAAAGAACATCAGTAGCTTTCATTTATAAACAATTAATTAGTTTAAACAAACGTTCGTAGTAAACTTCTACCCATTTGCCAATTTGTCGCTGGAGATTCCTCAATTGCATATAGATTTCTTCATCATTTTTCATAGTCCAAAAGTGCTTACAAAATGCTTGCCCTAGTCCATCAAATGTGTAGTTAGGATGATCTTGTATAAAGTTCTCACCCCATTTTGAAATGTTGTCTCATAAAATAAAACCAAACATGTTGATGATATCCACCTCCACAATCTCACCATTGATTCAAATTACTTTCTTGAAAACTTTAATGTGAACATCATGATCAATATCCTTCACATATGTGGGATATTGAAGCTTTTGATATGGCAATTTACTAAACCCAAGGCAAAGAGGCATGGAAAGGTGTGGTCGAGAATCCAACCCTGGAGTTACATTTACATTCCTAGAGTGCAAAAGAGTGTGAGGGAAAGAACCCACACTCCTAAGTGGACTCCCACTTTGGAAATTGGAGTGTCGCAACCTTAGCTTTGGGTTCATGACCAAGGCAAAGGTTTGCAAAGGTGCGGGCCAAGACTAAGCTCGGGAGTCACATTTCATACTCTCGGGAGTGCAAAAGAGTGTGAGGGAATGAACCCTCACACTCTCAAGTGAACCCCCATTTTGGGAGTTGGAGTCCCCATAGACTCTTGAATTTTCAAAAGGCGATTGTAGGAGTTAAAATTCATTGGATTTAAGACTTCCTTATATCATTAGATAAATCTTGAAATGTAAATGTCTGAAATGGGCTCACATTACCCATTTGGACATCCAAAACACAAGTTATGGCCAAAAGAAAGGCCGGGAGTCAAATTGGCAATTTAACTCCCGACCACTAAAAATCAAGAATCACCCTAATTTCCTTGTGTATAGGTGGCGTGTGACATATTGTTAGAAAGCTCTTGACAAGGGCTACAACTTTGCTTTGAAGATCATTTCAATCTAAGTTTTAGAAACAAAGTTATGGGCCCCCAACATTGCAGGAGTCCTAACTTTGGAAATTTCGGGACTCCCATTTGGGAGTCCCAGGATAAAATGCCATTTGAATGTGGGACTTATGAAGAGGCACAAAGTATACTATAAGGGGGAAGGTGGTGGCTTCCCCCAAGTCCGGGCCATGGTGAGTCTTGTGAGTTTGAGTTTGCCCGTGGTTCATCTTAGTACCAAAAGTGTTCCAGTTATGCACTAACCAACTTGTTATTTGATTTTGTGTAGGGCCATGCCAGTTATTGAAGTGCTTGTCAATCTTCCTAGTCCCATCTTGGAGCTCCAACATGCCCTTCTACCCCTGAAATGTTGTGAACCAGGGAATGTGCCCCAACTTCCTATTTTTTCATTGTTTTCATCTTAGATTCACATTTGAATATCTTGAGGAGGTTGGGAGTGCATCACGTGGTATCAGAGCTTTGGTAGAGCTCGATTCACTGTTTGGAAAGTTTTGATGGCATCAAAAAGGAACCGTAAACCAGTACAGGAGACCATGGTGGAAGAACCCACCCAGGACCTATAAGTTCCATCCAAGGTTATTAGGGAGGAGGAACAAGAGGACCAAGAGAACCACGATGATCATGAAAATGAAGAGTAGCAACCAACCACAGTCCTTTTCACTCTAAAACAATTGGAGGTTCTACTCAAAATGAATAGGCCCAATTTCACTGAGTTGGTTGCGGCCCTCAAAGGAGGATCATCAAAAGGTGTGGGATTCAAGCCCATTAAGCTTGGGAATTTTGATGGGGTCCGAGATCGGAAGGTTGTGGATGCTTGGCTTGTGGAAATGGAGGACTACCTTCATGCTGCCAAAGTTGGGCAACATTCGGCCATGGAACTTGCCCAGTCTTATTTGAAGGGCTACACTTCCACATGGTGGAAGATAGTGAAGCAAGAGGAAGGGAAGACCCATGGCTACACATGGGAATTCTTCAAGGAACGTATTGAGTTGGAATTCATTCCAAAAAACTTTGACTACATCTCAAGATGCAAACTCCGTGACCTTGTGAATGCAACAAATGACAATTTGCGCTAATATGTGAGGGCGTATTCCGAACTCATGTTGGAAATCCGGCATATGCATGAGTTAGACCATGTGTGCCACTTTGTGATGGGGCTTCCAACTTGGGCCAAATGCAAACTTGAGGAAAATTGGCCCACTTCATTATCCAAGGCCATCATGAAAGTGGAAGGCTTTTCGGATGTGGGACAAGGTGAAAAGTCTAGGCTCACAAATTCCTTCACAAGAGGGCATGCTAAGAAGGTGAATGGAACCGAGGGCAAGACACTTTGAAGGGGGAAAAGTCTAAACAATTTCAAAGTTTGAGTTTCAAACCCAAAAGGAATTTCATTAAGAAGGGGGCTCCTTTTAAAGCGAGCCAACCCAAGGGGGATGTTAATGGGAAGCCCAAAGGAACGTGTTTCAACTGCAATGAAGTGGGACATTACTCCAAAGATTGCCCCAAACCCAAACTGGGGAAATGAGGTTCTAAAGTAATTGCCCTTACCGCCAACCTAGCCCAAGGTGAATGTAATTGCCTCATATTTTTTAAAGGGAAGGTTTCTAAGTGGGACGTGTTATGTTTTCTGGACACAAGGGCTTCCCACAACTTCATAACCCAAGAGAATGCCGAAAAAATGGAGTTCTAGTTAGAGTCTAATTAGAGGAATTCAAAGCACCAATTGAGGTGCATTTTGTGGATGGGGTTCCCCATCCCACCACATTGCAAGCAAAAGATGTGCCTCTTCAACTAGGGAATTGGAGAGGAAATGACACACCCCCAAGCTCCTTAATGGACTCAAATGTGAATCTAAACTGAAAACTATAGAAGAACAAGGAATCAAGGCATGTTCCTTGGTTCGTAGCACTTTGAGGGGGTAGAGGGGTGTGCTGGAGTTCTAGGATGGGACTAGGAAAACTGACAAGCATCAACTACTTACACGTACTTGCACAAAATCAACACAGGGTGGTTCGTGCATAGTTGGAGCACTTTTGGTGCTAAGACGAGCCACAGGCAATTCGGACTCACAAGATTCACCACGGCCCAGACTTGGGGGAAACCACCACCTTCCCCCTTATAGTATACTTTGTGCCTCTCCACAAGGCCCACATCCAAATGGCATTTTTCCCGAGACTCCCAAATGGGAGTTTCGAAATTCCCAAAGTTCGAACTCCCACAACTTTGGGGTGCCATAACTTTGTGTGTAGACCTTTGATTGAGATGAGGTATGAAGCAAAGTTGTAGCCGCATCGAGAGCTTTCCAAAGGTATGTCATACGTCACCTACACATAAGGAAATCGGGTCAATTCTCGACTTTTAGTGGTCAGGAGTCAAATTGGCAATTTGACTCCTAACCCTTCTTTTGGCCATAACTTGTGTTTCAGATGTCCAAATGGGTGATGCAAGCCGCTTTTAAACATCTATGTTTCAATAGATTTCCAATGGTATAAAAAAATCTTCAAGCCATTGGGTTTTGGCCCTTGCCATCACTTTCTGAACATTCGAGAGTCCATCGAGACTCCAACTCCCAAAGTGGAAGCTCCTTTGGGAGTGTGAGTGTTCATTCCCTCACACTTTCCTTCACTCCCGGGCTTTCCTCTTAGCTTGCAACGTTGCAAGTCCTTGCCTTGGTCGCGAATGCAAGGCTAGGGTTATGACAAGAAAGGTGGATTTGTTGATTTCCACCTGAAGGGGGATGGATTGTATTTTGGGAATGGAATTCATCACCCATAACAATGTGTTCATAGAAGGGCACAATAGGTTAGTTAGAATCCCATCCAAGAATGGGGTTGTTTAGGTGAAAGCACATGAAATGCTTAGGGTGGGTGGATCTATCATCCACGTGATGTTAAGAAAAACTTTGAAAAAGGAATGCATGGGAGGTTATGGCATGTTGTGTGTGATGCATGTGTTGGATGAAATTGAACCAAAAAAAGCTACCAACTTGGTGAGCCTTCCCAAATGCATTAAACGAGTCTTGAACGAATTCCCAGATGTGATGCCTGAAGAGTTACCCGACGAGTTACCCCTAAGAAGACAAGTTGACCATGCAATCAAAGTGATGCCAGGAGTGGCACCTCTCGCCAAAACCCCATATCAAATGAGTCATGAAGAGTTGAAGGAACTTAAGGTTCAACTTGAGGAATTCCTTGCAAAGGGATACATCAAACCTAGCAAGTCATCATACGAAGCACCCGTTTTCTTTGTTCACAAGAAGGATGGGACGTTGAGGATGTGTGTGGATTATAGAGCCCTTAACAAGGTGACGGTGAAGAATCGATACCCATTACTTCGAATAAATGATTTGTTTGATTGATTTTTGGGAGCCAAAATGTTTAGTAGGATTAACCTACGTTTAGGGTAATACCAAATTCAAATTGCAAAAAAGGATGAAGAAAAAACTACCTGTCGCACAAGGTATGGCTTATACGAATTCTTAGTGATGCCTTTTGGACTCACCAATGCACCCGCCACATTTTGCACACTCATGAATGACATCTTTTGAGAGTGGCTTGATGATTTTGTGGTCGTATACATAGACGACATTTTCGTCTATATTAATTCCATGGAGGAACATGTGGAGCATCTCTAGAAGGTGTTCCAAAGGTTGAAAAAAAACAAATTGTATGCCAAGTTTGAGAAATGCGAATTTAGGGTGACGGAAGTGAATTTCTTTGGACATAGGATCACCCAAGAAGGCTTGAAGATGGATGACCATAAGGTGAAGGCAATTTCAGATTGGGAACCGCCTAGGTTGGTTCTGGCCTTAAGATCCTTTTTAGGATTGGCCTCTTATTATCGTAAGTTCATCAAGAACTTTGCAAAGGTAGCCACGCCTTCTAAAGAAGTCATTCGAAACCTATGAATGGGACGGTATGCGATGAAGCCTTTGAAACCTTGAAAGGCATTTTGGTGAAAGCGCTTGTGTTAAAGTTACTCAACTTTGACACAGATCTTGAAATTCACTCCGATGCCTTTGACCTTGTAATTGGAGGAGTCCTAGTGTAAGATGGAAGGCCATTGGCATTTGAAAGCAAAAAGTTGAGCGAAACGAAGTGAAAGTGGTTAACACACGAAAAGGAAATGTGGGCAGTGATACACTACCTCAAGACTTGGGGCCATTACATAGGCTCCAAAGATGTGGTGGTGTGGACCGATAATGTCACCTTGAAATATTTTGCCACCCAACCAAAGTTGTCATCAAAACAAGTGAGATGGCAAGACACATTGGCCTTGTTCAATGTGGACATTTGACATAAGCTTTAGAAGGAAAACGTGGTGCCCAATGCGCTAAATTGAAAACACCAACTTAAGGTGGTGTACATGGGGGAAACAGAGCTTCAAAAAAAAGTTCGACTAATGAGTTGCCGTGATGGGTTGGCCAACGAAATAAAGTAGAACATTAAAAAAGGAGTCAAGTCACATTTCCACTTACGAGATGGATTATTATGGTATAAGCAAAATCAGCTCTATGCTCCCGAAGGGAGGCTTAGGGATGTGTTTTTGAAGGAGTGCCATGATGGGCCATTTGCGGGCCATGGTGGTGCAAAGCGCACCATAACATTCTTCAAGAGGTCCTACTATTGGCCTAATTTGAAAGACGATGCAGAGGAATACGTGAAGACTTGCTCAACTTGTCAACAAAATCAAACATTCAATAAGAAACAAGCAAGATTATTACGACCACTATCGATTCCTGAAGGGCCCTGGGAAAGTGTGTCCATGGATTTCATGGTGAGTTTACCACCATCAAGGGGATTTGATGTGATCATGGTGGTGGTTGATCAATTTAACAAGATGGCACACTTCATTCCCACCAAGGAAAATGCACGGCCGAAGAGACGGGAAGGCTATTCTTGATGCACGTGTTCAAACATAATGGCCTCCCCAAGGATATTATGTCAAATCGAGACCCAAAGTTCACAACCAAGTTTTGGCAAGTCTTGTGGAAGCGCATGGGGTTGGAGTTCAAGATGAGCACTTCATTCCGACCCCAAAAGGATGGACAAACCAAGAGAGTGAACTTGGTTATCCAACAATTCCTAAGGAATTATGTGGCGGCGGATCAATAAGATTGGGTGGACCATTTGGAGTTGGCCAAATTTTGCTACAACAATTCGGAGCATTCGGCAACTGGTTCCAGCCCCTTTCAAATGGTGATGGGCAAATCACCAATTGTGCCTACAACTTGGGCCGCACTTGGGCAAACCCCAAGTGATATAAGTGAAGAAGTGCTGATGGTCACACAACTTGATGAAGAGAGGTGGTGCTTGTGGGAGATGGCCAAGGCCAATCTTGAAAAGGTGCACAAACGATACAAGGATTTTGTGGACAAGTCCTGACGAGAGGTGAATTTTGAAGAAGGAAATGAAGTGTGGTTAAATATATAAAAAAATTGGTTGCCAAAAGGTTTGAGCGACAAGTTCTTGGGCCCATCTGTGGGTCCATTCAAGGTGTTGGAAAAGAAATTTCTTGTCACTTACAAATTAGAACTACGAGAGAACCTTAAAATTCATCCCACATTTCATGTGTCGCTTTTGAAGTTAGTTTCCCATGATGCTTCAAGGTTTAATCGAGAGCACAACTCAAGGCTTCCACCCGACCTCACTCATAATGAACCAAAATTTGAAATGGAGGCTGTGTTCAAGTCAAGGCTACTAAGGGAGCAAGAGCGGGAGTACTTGGTCAAGTAGAAAGGGTACCATCCAATAAAAGCATCTTGGGTGAATGAGTCAGATATGGAGCATGCCCAAAAAGCCATAAAAGAATTCCACAATAAACTGATAAAGAAGAAAAAGAAACATAGAATGTGATGAGGACATCACCATTCTTTTAGTGGGGCAGGGAATTACACAAATGTACCACATCAAGTTGCAGGTGAAATAAAGGTTAAAGACTTTTAAGAAATTACATCATATAGTATGAGTATTACTAAAAGAGTTGTCAAGCGGCATGGACAAATGGAACTTCTTATGTAAGCTTGAATCAAAATTAGACTCCCACATTGGGCTAGGAAAAACCTTGGCCCCAAAAGAGGAAGCAAGCAAAGTGAGCTTTCAAGGGCGCGCACATGCTTAAAGTGCATCCCAAAGGGTTGGTTAGTAGTGGCGGCCAACACAAGAAGTCATGACCTCGTTTGCGTACTATAATCGCATAGTTTGGGATTTAAGTTTTTACAAAGCTTAAACGTTACTTCTCATACCTTGATAGGCATACCTTGAGTTAGGCTTGATTGTTGTGATCAAAGCGTAAGGTTGGGAAAGGAGTCATGTCGAGTAATTTAGGTCAACATTAGACTTGGCTTGAGTTCCTCATGAAAGGAAGGATGGAACAATTGCCTCCCAAATGAAGGCTTCGTTAATTAAGTTAGTTTAGGTCTTTTGACAAAGCAAAGGTTAAAGGTTTTCTATGAGACCCCTTTGGACTTGCCAAGAAAGTGTTGGAAACTTGGGGACGCCTGAGTTAGCTTGAAATAAGGTCCTGTCACAGAAGTCAGCAAGCAATGGCCAAGGATCCAAATGAAAATGATTACATTGAAAAATTACTTTGACCTCTTCTTCTAGTGGGGGAGAGTGTTGCAACCCTAGCCTTGGGCTTGCAAGCAAGGCAAGGGTTTGCAAAGGCACGGGCCAAGATTAAGCCCGGGAGTCACATTTCATGCTTTCGGGAGTGCAAAAGAGTGTGAGGGAATGAACCCTCACACTCCCAAGTGAACTCCCATTTTGGGAGTTCGAGTCCCAATGGACTCCCAAATTTTCAAAGGGCAATTATAGGGGTCAAAATTCATTGGATCGAAAAGTTCCTTATATCATTGGAAAGCTCTTGGAATTTAGATGTCTGAAATGGGCTCGCATCACCCATTTGGACACCTGAAACACAAATTATGGCCAAAAAAAGGGCCTTGGGCTTGCAACCAAGGCAAGGGGCTTGGAAAGGTGTGGTCGAGAATCCAACCCTGGAGTCACATTTACACTCCTAGAGTGCAAAAGAGTGTGAGGGAATGAACCCACACACTCCCAAATGGATTCTCACTTTGGAAATTAGAGTATCTATGGAGTCTTGAATTTTCAAAGAACAATTTTAGGGGTCAAAACTCATTGGATTGAGAATTTCATTATACCGTTGGAAAGCCCTTGAGACAAAAATGTCTAAAATGGGCTCATATGATCCATTTGAATACTTACAACACAAGTTCTGGCCGAAACAAAAGTTGGGAATCAAAGTATCAATTTGACTCCTAGCCATTAAAAGTCAAAAATTGTTTTGATTTTTGTGTGCACAAATGGCGTGCCACATATCTTGTAAAGTTGTTGGCGAAGGCTACAAATTTACTTCAAACCTCACCTCAATTGGAGGTTTGCACAAGAATTATGGGCCTCTAAAATGGCGAAAGTCCCAATTTCAGGAATTTCACGACCAACAATTTGGGAGTCCGAAAAAAAATGACATTTGGGTGTAGACCCCATGGCTAGTCACAAAGAATATTATAAGGGAAAGGTGGTGGCTTCCCCCAAGTTTGGGTCGTGGTGAGTCTTGTTAGTCCTTGTATGCTTGTGGCTCATCCGTGCACCAAAAGTGTTTTAACTATGCACTAACCAATTTGTTGTTTAGTTTGTGTAAGTCCATATGAATAATTGACCTGCTTGTCACTTGTCCTAATCCCCATCCCCGAGCTCCAACACGCCCTTGTTACCCTTTAAATGTTGCGAGCTAAGGAGTGTACCCCAACTCCTTTTGTTGTCTTCACTTTTAGACTCACATTTGAGTCTTTCAAAAAGTTTGAAGGTGCGTCATTAGGTCTTTTGATTCCCAAATAATACATTGAGTACATGTTAAAATCCATAGGTACAAAATATGAAATTATATTATACCACCTCGAGTATAGTATAATTTTAGTCTACCTTGTTATTAGTGGTATAATAGGTTATGACCAATTTAAATGTTGACTAACTGGTATTAGGTTGGTAACCAAATTCAGTTATATCTAGGTTTGTTGTTCAAGTACACCAGCATGTGTCGCTGGTGTGCTCAATACTATAGACTATAAAGAAGTTCTACGTTCTTCTCTCATCAAATTTTTCAATTTATCATCCACAAATGGATAATTCTTGAATTCATGTCCAACCTATTAACAATATGCATAGGTTAATGCAACTTTAGTAGTAAGTTGGGTGGTTGTAACCAATATACTTCGTTAAACAAGTGGTCGTTCAACAGTTCCCATGATAAGTACGCGCATCCAAATAATTTGATGAAGCAATTGTGTTTGTTGAACAACAACAAATGTTGTGACTACTTCAATCAGTTCTACAGGTTGTTGAGAACTCAGTCTATGTGAAGGTCTTTGCTCCAAATTACATAACTGTTCCAATTGAGTTAAAAGTTGGTTGCAATCCAATTTTGAATCTGCTGCAGTTGGATTCAAAACAAAAACTGGTTCAGATGTATAATAACCAACAACCAGTGTTGATCAAAAGGGCATAGTTACTTTGGGAATGTAATAACCGGGTGTTGTAGACTACCGTTTCTGTCTTATAGAGGTTATTTCATTAGCATGTCAAACAAGTTCAGTGTTTTGTCCACTTAATTGTGCATTCGACCTTCATTGTTGGGATGATTATTGGGGTGTTAAAAATTAACTAGTTGAAAGTACTTGTGGTTCCTTGCTTTCCTCCTACTTTGCAAATATTTGATGGAAAGGTACTTCTGTCGTAAGAAGTTATTGAGGCTTGTTGATGGGAGCTTCAACTAATTGTACTCCCTCAGCTTGAGAACATGGTTGTTCTTGTGGTTGAATCGCCTCACAAACAAGTTGTTATGGTGTTTTTAATTCTAATTGCCTTTTGAGGCCCCTTGTGACTACTTTTGACATCTTACATAAATCATTAATTCACATTTTCTTTTGGTCAATAGGTTGTTGAGGAAATTATTAGAAATCAACATGCAAACCCAAAGAAATTCTTGATTACTACATTACTAGGAAATGTGTCCCTATTCACCATATGTTTCACTAGAGTTTTGGGTGAAATTGGACAAAATCACTGTGGTTAAACAAGCCTATCCTCTAGTGAACAAGGATTATTGGCTATGGATAGTTGACCTATTTTATTGTTGGTTAGTAAAACAAGGGACAACTAAGTAAAATCCAAGTTTAGTGAAATATTATGCCTAGCAATTAAATGAAATTATGTCATTAGTGATTTTTGCTGGCTTTTTCACCACATGGTTCATTGATTTTGGAGGGTTTTTTCACCCTTTTGGTTGGTGAAATTTAAGGGGCTAATTGACCTCATGGTAAATTAATGTAAGGTTTTTAAATTAGCTTTTGGTTGTTTTACACAACAAATTAAAATCACCTTGTGCCTAATTTAAGTTTAGGAGATTCTATCTAATTTAAGGTCACCATTAGGTTCAACTTGTTCACCTTCATGTTTCATTGAATCCATCCAGTAATTTAGTCATGGACAAGGATTCACACAGATTTTCCTAGTTACACAAATCAAAAAAATTACAAAGCACATAGTGCATGATATTCATAAATTTATAGGCTTAATACTATTAAACTAAGGTTCATGGACAAGCTTGTTGCTCAATTGATGCAGCATGGCACACATTAGCCATAACAACTAGTTATACCTACCAATGGCACCTCCATTTTAAGTTGTTGTAATGTGAACTTATCACTTGTATTTGTAATGGACACTGGCCTTCAGAATCTTGCTAGACCTACACATGCACATCCATGTTAATACGAATGGAAGGCATCAACATATTTGGCCACATGTTCCTAGGGATGTTTACACCTTCTAGTGGATGATACATGTGGATTATTTATCCCCACAGCAAGTGCGACACCTTGGAAATTACTTTTCAACCCTTTGTACCACAAGATCTTTAGTCACCAATACTAGGAATCCAAACAACCCAAGACTCCAGTTTTCTTGCAAATTGATTGCCCCAATTTTGCCAGAAGTTGAATCAAAGTGGGTGCTTGACCCATGTCTTGGAATTCAAATGCTACTTCTATATCCAACTACACAAATACCAACATTGTGAAATAGGTTCAAGGAAGGGATGGGATCAAATAGAATAGAAATTTAATTGCTAGACTTATTTAAATTTTGAATGCAAAAAAATGTTAAACAAAGGAAAGTTGAGCATATATTACCCAATGCAAGTTCTTGTATGGCCAATGATCTTTGACAAGGAGAAAAGCATAACATCACTGTCCACATCCTTTGTGATGGGAGTAAAAAGGGGCCAAAAGTAAGCATGATGATGTCCTGCAACAATGTTAGGATTGCTTTATACCTCTTGGATATTTGTTATAGGATTATTGGGTGATGAAATCAATTTGATCACTCTACCTCCTTGAAATATGGTTGAGTTGTGATCAAGCTCATTAGCCCACTGGTAAATTGGTGTCTTAAACATTTCTATCAACTGTTTCTAGTGCACAAGGTAAAGGCACCACACCATTATCCTCTTGAATATATTGTAGAATGCTTGAAAAAAGTGTACATGAAAACACAAAACACAAGCAAAAAGGTACCATTTGTTGTGGCCACCATCATTGAACAACAACATTCATAACTCAAGTACAGTAGAAGATAGATATTTATATATATTAGATAGATTTGCATAGTTTATGCATATATTTGGACAATGTTGAAAAAGTTCACCTTGTAGCAAATAAAAGAGGATACAATGTTTGAAACATTATAATGTTGGAGAGCAATGTTAAATACAACATCATTGATGAGTTGGTGTGAACCAGTTTCAAGCACAATGTAATGTACCTCTGTCACAACACTTGTTATCAATCCATGAAGTTCCTGAATGGCCATTGTAAGAGCAGGTGTGGAATAGTCGTCAAATTGGTCAAACCATAGTCGGTAGTTCATTTTGTACAAGTGGGTATGACAATTGTTCCTAGATCTAGATGTTGCCTCCAATAGTCTTCAAATATCATTGGATTTCAGCTGCATATGAACAGGAACCCCATTGTACAACTTAAGTTCACAAAAGGATAGTGTGTTAATAGATGTTTCACACATGAAATCCCCCATGTTTTATGTTATAGACAATGTGGGAGACTAATATGGAAATAATGGAGATTCACATTAATATCTTCACCTTCTTGAGTGAGGCTTCTTAGTGGTTGAATTAAACCCTTTAAAATGTTAAATTTGGACTCCAAATACGATAATTTAATCTAAGCTTGGGATATTTTTAATGTTTAGAAGGAATTTAATGTATTTTGGGGTTTTTCCATGCTACCAACAATCTTTTTTTTTGGGGGGGGAGAAAATTTGTCAAAAGGCAACACACTTGAAGCTCTTGCAATAGCTCCCTTGTAAATTTAAGGTTAAAATTAGGGCCAATTCATCTAAACCTCCTTGTGGCAATTGGCATCATCGCCACCATTACAAACCTTAAAACCCTAGATTTGCCATTGTCTTTTTGTTGCCTTCTCGCCATGTTGGTTACCATCAGTGAGGAATTCATTGTCATCATGCTCCCACCTTTCAAGTCCTTTTGCCAACTTCACAACAACCTAGAGTTTACTAGCACCATGACCCCTAAAACCTTAGAATTCACCTACACTATGCAACAAAAGTTTAACAAGAATTCACTATCGCTATTTTGTGCATAAGGATTTTACAAGATCCATATTCATGAGGTTCATTATAGATATGCATGGTGATATGCATGGCTAGTCTTTATGTTTGAACTTTGTACTTTTGTTTTGGTGGATGATCTTTTGGATTTTGGGAGTTTATGGTTGAATTCAATGTATGAGTTGCTCAGGAGTAGGGAACATTGACAATGGGATCTTGGGAATGCCTACAACTTGCAAGGCTACAAGCTACAACAATTTTCAAAATTGTGTTATAATGGACCATGATGTTCAGACTCCATCAAGAGTTTCGACAACCTCGAGAATTTATTTCACTTTCTATTGTGCAAGTTGTAATTTGAAACTTTGTCCAACTCCATCAGTTTAGAGTCCAAAAAATTTCTATTAATCCAAGTATGTGGATTTAGTAAGTTTTACTTATGCCTTCTAGGTTCTAAGTTTCCTTTCATAACACTACTACAAAACCATGGTTTTTATGCTACTAACATCATATTTAAAATGATTGCATAATCAAGATCTAGATGAAAATAGTGGTATGAAATGACTAAATGTGTCCATGACTAGCATCAAAAGTAACAGTGTTCATTATAACTAAAAAATTTAACATTATAGTCAAATTGAACAATGTGTTGCACACCTAGTAATTGTGGGTGCTCATGTGGCGTTGTATATGTTGACGAATACATTTAACATGATTGAAATTAATCTTAAAGTACTAGACATATAATTATAGTGTTAATTTTTTTGACAACATGGTAATAGTAAAATGGAAAAAAAATCATGTTTTCATTTTAAGAACTTCATTACAAAAAAATTGACAAAAAAATACAATTATCATGTTTTGGACATAAAACAAATTTGGTAGTGGTCATTCAAAACTTGATATGGTGAAAAGGTTGGAAGGAATTTTGTTGTAAGCATTATATGTTATCTATGTGCACACAATCCCAATAAGTTTTGGGAATTATAGAAACTTGCCAACCTAATCAACAACAAGGGCAACAAATTGTTCAAAAATGTCAAAACCATCATTGGATCTCAATATTTTATTTAGCAAAACATATGTATGTAGAGTATGGCCCTTTTATTGTGAAGATGGATATCAAAAGTTCCAATAATGAAGTCATTTTGAAGAATTTGAATGCTTTATGTAATATCAAGTTCATTCTTGAGCTCCCATGTATCCTTCCTATGTTTGAATGTGTTTGTGCATTAATCAAAATTGCACAACATTGGAATGTGTTTGTGTGTGATTTTGTGGCCAAATCCATCAAACTAACCCAATAAGAGTTATATTAGTTGTATTGTGATCCTTTTGCCAAATACAAAGTTTCAACTTTTGATGATTTCAATTCAATTGCAACTTTACCAATGAAGGCCTTTCATTGAATTGGTTTTCTTAATTTAAATGGCAAAGAAGACATTATCTATCTCACCTTTTTATTTATTCACCATAAGTATCTTAACTACTAATGTTTTTAGTGTTGGAGAAAAAAACTTATCACCAAGGATGTTTTTCACCAAGCCATTAACAAAATAAAAGAAGAATGTGAAGGCACAACTTAAGGCCTTGTTGAAAAGCTTCAATGCCACTTCTTAGAACATGAAGTAATGATAACCTTGGGTGTGGTATATTTACAATTCTAGGTTACAAATGGAAAGGAGGTGTAAGAGAATTTTCACATTCACTTGAATGTGTTGAAGGCCACATTTTGTGTGCCTTGTAAGCTTGTTGGCGAAAGTGGAAATTTTTTTCTTGCCTTGCTCTCAACTCAAACCCTTCATTTGTAAAACATTTTTTTCAAGATGATTATGCTTTATAATGTGAAGGCCATTATGCAAGACAACAAGTAATTTAACCGAGTTATATGTTTCATAATGCGAAGGCCATTATGTAAGAAGACAAGTAGTTTAACCGAATTACAAGCTTTTGGCAAAAAATTAATGTGTTTGGCATTTTCAACCATAAGCTTTCAAAATACATTAAATTGGTTGAAATTGTTATTGTCTAAGTGTTTGGTTTTGTCAAAGATGAATGGAAATTCAACATTGTCAATTTTATGAAAAACAAATTGCAAAAAATAAGCTCTAGGCACTTGAATTTGCGCACCAAATCTACAACCAACAATTTTTACTATGTAAAATTTCCATATGAACAAGCAAATGCATAGATGACAACTTGCATACTTTCAGAGATTTGCAAAGTGCAAATTTGGATAGTAAATTAGTTCTAGGTGCCACATTTTTTGATGTCACATCTCACTATTATTCACATATAAATTGCAATATTCCTTTTTGGATTGTTTCATGCTTTTGTTTGCATTTTTCATCACATTTCATGTTCAATTTCTAGATGTCTCTTTCCAAATTTTCTTCTTCTTCAAGAACTAGATACCTTTTGGGCTTGGGAGGGTTTATTGAGTGAGACAAATTAAGTGAATGATTTTGATTGAATCCAATTCCATAATATGAGATTTTGATGGCAACAATGGTTTTAGGTCATACTTAGCAATGAAATTGTTTTAAGAAAATTAGCAATGAATATGAAAACTTTCTACTAGCAACAACACTCACCTTCACATGTTTATCATTGCTTAATTTTTCAAGAATAACTTGAGTCTTGAAATTGCTCGTGCTTGAAATTGTTGTTGAAGAAAAAAATGGAATAAAAAGAGGAGGAAGAGGGAAAGAAAAGGGGTGCTCAAAAGTTGTTTTCTTGATCCTCTTCTCTACAAAACACCGGCTCCATTTGTTTTCCTTATTCCTTGATTTTCCAAGACATAAAAAATTACATAAACACCCACCAACAAATAATGCATTAGTTCAAAATAAAACGTTTAGTTTGCAAACAAAATCCCTCACCCAAATTGTTAAGATTGAAAAAATTTGCAACAACATAATCATCTTGCAAAGAAAGTGAAAAAGAAAAAAAAACCAAGAAATGCAAACCGTAGCCACCATTAAACCCTAAGAAATGCATCATAGTCATGACATGGGGCACTTATGCTCCATGATTTTTCCATAACTACCTATATGACAATAAAGTCTGGTCATGGTTATGTAGTGAACACATGGACTTTATTGTTCTTACTTGTTTCAACATGTTTCTACAAGAAGTAAACGCTCTCTATTTGAGATATTTTGTTTTAAACTCCCTAGACCCTCAGGGTGGTAGGGTAGGTAGCTTATAACTATTATGCCCTCAATGGGGACCCTTACCTTATATGTCAAAAGAAGACCTGCATTCCTCAATTTAGTTGGGTTGGAGGGCACCTTATATGGAAAAATAGTTTGCATGGCATTTTGTTCATAAGGTGTACTGCCTTAGGACTTTTTGATGCAAGATTTGTTCCCCTATGGCATTTTTGGGTAAGGTGTTGTCATGGAGAACAAGATTTTACAGCAAGCCTTATGACCATCTTTGAATGCAGCAAATATGTGCACAAGTTACAACCCATTTGATCACTAATTGCTCAAATTTGGATATGTAACTTGCTACTAATGATTCTTTATAGGACCCCCCCCTTCAGCAATGGCTTTTGCTTGAGTGTTCAGGTAGTGCAGAATCCCTGAAGAGCCACCTCACAGTTGTTTCATCCCAGTGGGCCATGTACATTCATGACTTGGCCTGCCTTCAAAGTGCATACATGAAGTAATGTTTCGTTATGGAATGAAGAAAATACTTACTAAATGAGATAGAAGTTTGTAGGCATCATGGATTCCTTCATCCACCCCGACATAGTGTAAGTCCAGATCATCACATTAAACAGCAGGTATGCCACGAGAAATATCACTTCTTCCTCAAGCTGACACAAACAGTATGTGAACCAATAGGAGTCATAATCATATGTCAGCAAATGAACAAGTTACCGTAAATTGAACAGTAGTGAAGAAATTGATGTCTCAAGGAACAAAATCTTGCTGTTCTGCCAATTTAACTCACCTCTATGCAGAGACATTATGTCGGGTCCACGAGGAAGACTATAGAATACCAGTCTCACATTGGTGTCAATGTGATAAATTCATCAAAACACAAAACATTCAAAGGAAGCATATGAAAGCAATCTTTCAAAGATCCCTGTCCTTTGAACAAAATTGAAGACATTGATACAATTAGGTCAAAAATGGTACCAACCCAAAATGAAAATGCACAAACCTGTGTGGCAGCATGAGCTCACAGCTCGTCATCATCATCATCATAGTCTGGGTGAATGTTGATGACCTGCTGGACATCACCATATGCCTCAAGCTCTGAGACATCACCCCGGCTTCCTAGGAAGAGAGACAACCGCTGATGCAAATGTGTTGGCTGAATTTCTAAAATCCGTCTCCTTCCATCAATGGCACGCCCTCCACCTTGTTCAACCAAGAAGCTTAGAGAATTCACCTCATGAACTAGCTGGAGTTGGGAACTTGGATTCATTATAATTCCTCCATACAAGATTGTGCGGTGAAGATCTGCAGCTAGTGAAGCCATGTAGCGAGATGAGTATCTTCTCCGGTTTTGCCCTCTCCCCTGCCTGACAGAGTCCACATAATGTCGTAGACCTAGTGGCCAGTCAAAGTACCTTCCATCATTCACAGAGTAAATATGACCTGCCAGACACAAGTTGAGTTGGGTAAGGTTTCCTTCTGGCAGTTTGGTTTCTTTCGTCCTGCAAGAGGTGTCAGTAGATTCTGTGGTTTGTACTCTGTAGAGAGAAGGCATAAACACCCAAATACTATTCTAAAACGATTTGCAGCAGATTGTTATCATGGTCTGAAAACAACAGAGATTGCTTGTCATGCAAAACAAAGAATGAACCACTTCCAACCCTAAATGTGAGTTTGCCTGCTCGATGATCCAAGAGGAACCAAGGCCTAACCACAACTTTTGCACCACAAAATAACAAGTTGATTGATGCCCTTGAAGAATCTCTGAAATAGGTTTAAGCCCTTTACAAACGTTGAGAGGAATGAATAGCCAAGAGTAGGACCCAAGAATTACAAACCTCGTTCGGGGATTCGAATGTCTGGGTGGGTCAACACAAACTCGCCAAGCTCAGTATCCAGAGCAAAACCATAAAGCCCTGATCCAACAGAAATACAAAGAATGGTTGCTGATGAGTACAGTGCATAGCCTGCAGCCACAAGCCTTTCCCCTCTCTGCATCACATTGATGGTTGCCTTCTGTCCAAGAGGCAGATGGTCGGCTTCTAGAATTCGGTGATAGATTCCAAAAATGGTGCTGGTGGGTGTGTGATGGTCGAACTCTGGAGAGCCATTCAAGGGATCAAACACAACAACGTAGGGGCCATCATCACCAAACCAGGTGGGTGCATCATCTGCTTCCGAAGACATGGCTGCTACTTTCCCTGAGCTTCTGAGGGCCGTCTGCAGTATGTTATTCTGCCTGCCAGCAATTTCTGCACCACGTCAGACTTCCTGCATGTTGATCACAATTGCAAAAAGCATAATCCATGTTCAAATTCGAATTCAACTATGCATACTATATTGCAGGATCGTGGCATGTTGTTGAGACAAGAAAATCCTCCTGAGACACCCACCGAAATGGTGATCATAGGCCTGGGATCGTCTCCGAAGCTGGGACTGAACGGTGGTGTTTCGTAAGGCGACGAAGACTCCTGCTGCAACTCCCTCGGACTAGCAAGAACCGTGGCAATCTGCTTGCAAGCTGCCTGCAGGTGCGCCATCATCACCACCAGATCGACATCTACATTAGATCTCTCAGTCCCAAGAAAAGCTGCCATGGTGATAACCCCATCCTGCACGTTCCGAGCTGCCGCGTGATACGAGCTGCTAATCGGAGCTGGTCGTCGACGGAACCAGCTTTCCCTACTCGGTGTTTTGCGAGCTCGAGTTCGGCTTTGGGACGAAGAAGGAAACCATTTCGAGACAGGCGAAGAATATATTGGAGCCACAGGTGGGATTCTAACAACTGGAGGAGGCGCGAAGTAGGTGTTGTATTGGGAGGAATACGGCGGAGCTGCTGGAGGAGGAGGAGGCGGTCGCGATCGACTACGAGATTGGGCTGGTTTCTTCCGCAAGATGTATTGGAAGAGCCTGTACGGCATGGTAAGCCGGGAGCTAGGCGGACGAGTAGGAGGCGACGTCGACACTCTCTCTCGCGGCTTGGAGAAGAACGGGAAGGCGAAGCTGGATGATGTGGAGGACGACGATGGCGCAGCTGCAGACCTGCTGCTGATCGACCATTTGATAGACACCAGAGGCACAAAACAGATGAGGAAGAGAAATAAATATTTCATGGAAATCTACTAATTTCCTGATCATAAAAACTACTCTTTCTTCCCACCCCTAATTCTCCAGCTGCTGCTTCTGCCCCACTTCTTGCCAAATTCCCTTCTTCTTCTTCTTCTTTTATCCGTCTTAGATAAACTCCCCGCTCCTCCTCCCGGTTCTCACTCCCAGGACTCTCATCCAGTAGTCTTCACAACAAAACCAGCCAGCTCAACCCCTCTTCTTCTTCTTCTCTTATCATTTTTCTTTTCTCTGCTGTTTGCTGCTGCACATTCACTTGTGACCCTCATCCCGGCTTGCTCTCGACGACCGCAGCAACTGGCATCATGTGGGCTCAGCTCCCTCTCCATGTTTTCTCTCTCTCTCTCTCTCTCTCTCTCTCTCTCTCTCGTGTCGAGAAAGGCAGCGAACCAGGCCTGCTTTCTATGGCGCTGCAGATTGGCCTGCATTCACGGAGGGTGAATTTTGAATTTTCTCAGGGCACTGTCCTTGTGTGTGTCACCACCGACTCTTAAAACCGCACTTCCTACCCACTACTACCTAACTACCTACTCGGGGCGCCCAAAAATAAATCGGCCATTTTTTTATTGGCGAAATTTCGCCAAAAAGCGAATTTAAAATTCAAAAATTCAAAATTTAAGTGAGTTTGGAGGTTTTCAATCGCCAGAAGTGAAAAAAAATAGAGTAGGAATTGCCAGATTTCTATATTTGGTTCTCAGTGTGTAGCCAAAAACATAAAAGAATGATTAAAGTTTTCATTTCTTAAATATGGTTTATAGCCAGATTTGTCTAAATCGAAAGATCGCCACTTTGGCTTACAAACAAAAGTTCCCCAAAAAACGCACTGGGGCCCCAGATCTACGAGACCCAGACTCCGAGTGTCAGTCAGGCTACCGCAGTTAAAACAAGTCGCAAGTACGGCCCGTTTTCCAAGCGTGGGGAAAGCGTCTTCATGGCCTTTTTATTGGACCAGCGTTTCCACGCAAGGTACTGTTTATGGGATTCTGGGAACGCGTGGGGATCCTGGGAACGCCACATGCGAACATATGCGTGCTTCGCAGCCAGCGGGCGGGGGCTCGCAATTGAGGTTTGACTCTGTCGTAGCCTACTACTAGCAGACTTGGACGAAAAGGCTGAAGAAAAGTGCATGGTTATGAACCCGTTGTCTTTTGGCTCCCAATAATAAGGCAAACTCAAGTGTGTAGAGTAAAGGCCTAGGGTCAAAGGCATTACCAAAGTAAGGGCGCACAAGACCATAGCCAAGTGCAGGTACAGTAAAAGCCCTAGGTCAAGGGCATTACCAAAAATAAGGGCGCACGAGGTGAGACTGTGTTTTTTCTTTCAAATTCCTTTGTAGGTGTACTGGCTAGGATCCTCAACTTTAATTAGCAGTAAATGGCGACTGTCCTAGTGGACTAGTAAATCTTTTTTGGAATCCTGCCTAGTTCTGGCGACTTACAGGAACACACTGTCTAAATCTGGCGACTTACAGGAACACACTGTCTAAATCTGGCGACTTCTAAGTTTTTTTTGTGAAGATATGGCGAATTTTTTTTAAGAAAATCTCGAAAATCCCTTTGTTGGATTCGCCAGCCCTTTTTTCTTTTTTTCTTTTTTTGGGTCGCCAGGTTGCGAAAATTCACAAAAAAAAATTAAAATTGCTTTATTAGGTTACCCTCCAGATACACTGCAAAATTTCTGGCAGGTCATTATGTCGAAATAACGGGTCCCCCAGGCGTGAAGGCCTGTTATTTTGGGAACACCTCAGCCCAAGGGTGTTGTTGCACAGTGTAAAGCTCACTCAATGAAGGCCCACCAAAATGCTCCATGAAGACATTGCACTGTGTAAAGCCCACCCAATGAAGGCCCACAAAACGCTCAATGAAGGCTCTATGAAGACACATAATCTTTGACAATGGAGCATAATTCCCAATGAAAAATCAAAACTCCCTCCCCTGAGATGGAAGTGAAATTTTGTTTTATAAAGCCCACTCTTCATAGTGATAATAATTAAGTGGTAGGGTTTTATGCATTTCCTATTGTATTTGGAGAGCACCTCATATGTATGATGAATATTTTCGTAGGAGGGATCTTATGCGTCACTTAAGAGTGCAAGGGATATTATGTTTATGTAGTATAAGCATGAGATCCATCTCACTCTTAAGGAGTAAGCATATGAGCCCTCCCCTTACTACACACCAAGTTTTTCTTAGGTTCATGATACCATTGGCCTTGTGGTTTATGATTCATAAAGCCCACTTGTGAATGTCACCAATCTAGAGTAGCACCTCATCTTAAGACCCTTATTTTGGGAATGCCCTCACCTTGGGTTTTACCCTACTACGCTTATAATGTGAGAAATTTGGCCCACATCCTACCATTTCTACAACAACATGGATGGTGGCCATTGCGGGGTATGTTACCTTATGCTATGATTTGCGCTCTTGCCACATACGTGTAAGGTGTAACATCCTTGAGGTTATGGTACATTTGTAAGATTTGTGGTTGTCATTATTTGTTAGGGAAGGCTTTGTCCCAAGGTCCTCATATGTATGCTTGAGAGCATAGGAACAAAAGCTGTTTAGCCTGAGTTTTGCAGCCTAAAAGTCAAGGGAAAAAGCCTTCCCAGATGAAAAGCAATTTTAAATTTCTAAGCAGAAGTTCCTTCTGAAAATGGAATGTGTCAGGTGCAGAGAGGGGAGTAAAGTGCTATTCATTTTGCTTTTTTTTTTTTTTAGTTTTAAAATTTTGACTTTGTGACAGTGAATTTTTTGCTGGAATTTTTCTTTTTTTTAAACAATGGAATGAAAAAAAATTCCAAATTTTCTCCCATAAAAATGTAAAATAGAGAAAATTTGTAGCCAAAGAAATCACTTCATCGTAAGAAGGAAAATTTAATTAAATTGCCTATTTCAAGATATATTTGCAATCCTGAATTATGTGTCATCCCATATGTCTATGGTGGAACAATAGACTACATTTCCCTATTGCAATTATCTGTGGGTAAAGCCACTCCACAGCACATGCCTTGTTCACCTTTCTATTATTATTTTGTTTGCCTTGCCTACCCAAGGCCAGGATATTGTGTTTAGATTCATTATAGAGAACAGTAGCTCAAAGGGATTTTGGCCCCTAGATAGTAGGTATATTTTTAAGCGAGGATTTTCAAAAGATGATATTTTGGCTTATGTTGAAACTTGAGATTAGTTATAGAGTTATGATTTCTTGAAGGATTTTGGTTTCTTTTAGAGGAATTTTTTGAAGGTTATATTTTTGCATGGTGAAATATTTGAATTTTCATAATTCTTCTTTTGCCTTAAAATACCTTTTGTTGCAAATGGCAAGGCCACAGTGTGACACGGCCCTTATTTATCTTTGGTGAAATATACTTTCAAAAATGTCCTTATTTACCCAATTGTAATTTGTGCAATTCCAAATTTTAGCTTGGTAGTAAAGTGAATTAGATACTTCTAGAGAGCAACTCCCTTGTTTTGACATCAAGGTTAACAAGGCTTTCTTGCCACCACCAAGTGTGTCTTTTAATGAAATTAATTCCAATGTAAATTCAAATTTCACACTTCAATTGTTGAATTGAAAAGGTTTAACCATTATTGATTATTCAATTTGTTTTAGTAAAGTGAGCATATAGAGAGATCTGAATTGGATTGAACTCTTGACAGAATTCATTTTTGTAATGAATTAGAAAATCCAAAAATCAAAATCAAAAATATAATATCGATGGCTAGAATCATCACATAGAAGACAAAAAAGAAGGCCACAAAGAAGCCAAGAGACACACAGCCGACAAGAACCAAAGGAGGGAGAGAATTAGTCTCTCTCATGGTAGGAAGCTATTTCACCCATAGCCTTTCTAATGTCACATGCATGCAAATCGTGAGATCTAATAATAATAGGAGGCTTAGAACAAGCATCTAATGCTAATGCAATCTTCTTATCTATAACAAAAACTAAATTATGTTTAAGAACAATACTAACACACTACTTGAAAAATTGAATGTAAAAAGACAAGGATAAATGACCTCCTGATCGTCTATTGTGGAAAAGAAAAACACACGCCTTAATAAAACAATCCATATCACGTTTGGGTGTGTTGTGCACCTCCATGGCCATTGGAATAACATGGTGCCCTTCATGAATCCCTCTATACTTGCAGATTTTAATAATGGCAATAAGTTCCGCAGTTGCACCTACTAATCAATTAATGACACTCATAGCCACCATTTCCTGTGTCGAATCCATAACCACCACATCGATAACAAATACCTGGTCCTCATGGGTCATGTAAAGATTAGCTCATAATGAAACCTTAACATGAGGGTGTACCACCACTCTCTCCATACATCATGCTCACTTTTTCCAATGAAGGCATACATGACGTCTCTAATGGCGTCATGTGTGGCTATCCACTAACCTCCAAATGGACAACACGCCATATGCATTTAACCCATGTTCACACTCACACATGAGAAGATTAGATGTTGAGAGTTAAATCATGGAATGATTATAAATTGATTGTTAAATTAAAACTCATGAAGTCATGTCATGTAATGTCCAAACAATTCTTATTTGATTGTTTTCAACTACTATAGCCTATTTAAGATTATGAACCAAACCAATGACCAAAGCAATTGTCATCAATGGCAACCAAACCTTGTATATGGTAGTTGTGGATACATGGATATCCACAACTACCTATGGACTTGCTCTTAGAACATCTACACTATAATATATGAAATGTGTCATCAATAACAACTTCATGAAGGTGTTGATGGTGTGATCGATTGTAGCACCTACGTCATTGAAAAAAAAAAACTTCTAATAGTTGAAGCTCCTTGTACTAACACCACTAACATGCAAAGTAATGTCATCACCAAAAGTCACAACATTGTGTGAAGGTGAGATTTTATTTTTATTTTTACTTGTGTTGCTTACATTCATGTTTGTGTTCTTCTTTGTAGTTTTTTGGTTTGATTGTGTTTTTCACAATGTTGGGTGTTCATGATCTTTGGAGATCCATGCATCAAGTTGTGTCATAGTTTTTGTTGTGTTTTTGAACATCCACATGCTATGAAGGTTTAGTAGAGGTGTCTAATTTGGACATGTTGTGTAGGTGCATATTTGCAATTACAAAATCCTCATTATTCATGGCTAGTCTTCCTCTCACCACAACCTCTTGTTCTTGGGGTTGTTTTGACTTCCTTTAGTCATGTTTGTTTTTCTCCCCTCCTAACCCTTCTAATTATTAATTTCATGGATTTCATATTTTGATTTTTCATTCCTAAATTGACCAATTTCTCTAATAAAAAAATGTCTTTGGCTACATTCTAACAACAAATTTGTGAAGAAAGTTTTAGGTATCTTCCAATGTTTTAGCTTTTTTTTTCAAGTGTAGGACATTTTATCTTTTTTTATTTGTTTGTTGCTACTAATGCACTAAAAGCCAAAGTTGTGCTCAACAACCCCAACACTACAAATACCCATTCAAAGTTCATGCACTAATTAAATTTGTTGTATGATTTTATTTTTTATGAACAAGAAAAGAAAGTTTCTTTAGGTTTTGATGTTGTTTTTGTATTGTTCCTTTTTTCATCTATCTTTGTTCTTTTTGTGAAGATTTCACAATTTTTTTTGTGAGGTTAAAGAGTTGGAGACAATGCTTGCTAAGGTTTATCCTATGCTTGTAAAGAGGTATGCCAAACTTTTCCAACCCAAGCCCAACAAGCTCCCCCAACACCTTACCACTTGTAAAGTTATTATGTCAATTTATGGTGAATTCCACCAAAGAAATGGGAGTCTATCCAAAACAATGGATTATGGAGATCAAAGAACACATATCATGTTGGTTGCTTGTTAATTCCTTCTTATCAATAACATTCATGATTGCCCTTGTTGGCTTGCTATGTATGGGCCCTAAGGCATGTGTGTAATGTCATTTAATACTTGTTTTTACAAAAAATAGAAGATTAAAGAGAACTCAAGAAATGAAAACTAAGACATTTGTGTTGTAACTTTCATCTTGTAAAAAAATGTTCTTGAACTATGGAACATGCCTTAGGTTTGCGATTTTTCACCATGATTCAAAATCAATTAATCACTATTAATTTTGCAAAGAGGGCATGTCAATTATATATATATTTTAGATTAATCTAGATTCTACTTAATAATGCAAATAAAAAATTAAAAATTTAGAACATTTGTGAAACATGAATACACAATAAACTTATCTTTAAAATCCTAGCTTGTTTGAGTGAATGTTTGTACTATACGTATGATCAATGTTTGACACTAACTATTTCTCAAGAGGGCCTACAAACAAAATAGAAAATCTTGAGCCAAAATTATTAAAATTTTAAGGAATTAAATTCAAGACCTTCCCAATATAAGGGATAGTCCAAATCAATGGGATATTTCAATAACTTTATTAATAAAGAGAGAACTTAGTGTAATTATTAATTATTGTTCAAATTTTAGAATATTCAAATTGTTCAACTTTTTATCAAAAAAATTCATTGTTTTGACATATGTTTACCAATTATTAGTTGTGGGTACATTACTCATTTTTAATTTTATGCTTATTTTGTGTTCATTCTTAAATTTCACCCAACTTGGGGGTGAACATCCCAAACAAAGGATGAACCCACACAAAAAATGGAACCATGACATTAACTTGGTTTATTGCCTTAGTTAAAATCCATTCCAATGGATTCACCACCTTCAATGCACTCACACACAAACCTAATCCTCCTCTCTTTCCACAAAGCTCTCTTGTTATCTGCCCCACAAACTTGCTATTCATTTCATCCTCACTCTCAAGAAACACACAAACACACATAGATGCGCTACAAACGAGACACACACAACAAGGATGTGACTTGATAGAGACAAGTTACAAGAAAAAAAACAACACACACACATAGAAGCTATGATTTGATCTTCATTTCAATCATGAAAACTATAAACATAGAATCAAAAGATAGTCAAGGACATACACACAAAACTTGCTGAAAATTGCAAAGTGATGATCCCCAAAAATGACCTTGATTGTTTTTAAAACCTCCAACAATGCTTTGATTTGAAACAAAACTTGTAGAACACATACTACAATAACCTCCATCAATGCTTGCTCCAAAACCTCCAACAATGACCTCCAAACAAGTCACTATGCATGCACACATGCACAATCTTATTGGAAATCACCACAAAATGATGAACATAAAAAAAAATCTTGCTCCAAATACCTCATTTGCTTTGAAAACCTCTAGCAACAACCTCCATGCAAATCATAACATTCTTTACAATACAATTTTTCACAAGGTGAAAAATGCAAGATACTTGAGATGAAACTTTACAAGAATAAACTCAACTATCTTGAAATCAAGGCTTAAAAAACCTTAGAAAAAATCACCTTGTGTAGATGTATTGTAGTTTTATCTATTGTATTGTATATTTAAAATCTGATAATTTGATAATGAGTTATGAATTCTATAGATAATTGACATAGAAGGGATGCCACAACAATAGATTGATTTGAGGGTCACAAAAATTGTATCATATTCCAACATTCATGGTGCTCTCCTTTTCCAAAGCCCAATGTAGTGTTTATTAATGATTATCTAGGTTGAAATGTCCATCAATGGCCATATTCATTTCAAATACTTATTAATTACAATTTTACACTTAATGTCATATGGACAACATTAATCAAAGTTAATTCTCATTTGTACAAACACCAATTCTCAAAGGTATCGTACCTCAAGAACTGTAGATCATTATTGACCCATTCAACATGTAATACAATTAATTAAAAATCCTTTAATCAACCCCCATTTGACCTAATTACCTTAAACTAAAACCTCTAAGCCAACCTTTTCACAACGCAATCTGATCACCCAAAGTATTTCTTGTGGCCTCCATCAACCTAAATCCTACTACCTTGAGTTAATCTCCCCCTTCCATGGATGCTAGTATTGGATCCTTTTTTTTGTATTTGAAAATTTGATGACATGTATTTATTCCCCCCTGCAACAATATGACCACCAACTTATCAATTAATTTTTTTTAAATGTCCTTAGTTTGATCCAGTCATGTTGTTTAAAGATTTTAAAACCACCAAATCATGTTCACAAAATGATACTTATCAAAGTAAATTCCAACAACTCTTTTTATTCATAATGTTGATATAAAAGTATTCAATTCATGATTGTTTAAATCCACTAATCCACATATGTGAACCAATAACTAGAATGTTGTCCTCTAACTTACACATAGATGACAATTTCAATAGTAGACTAGGTCAAAAATCATCAACCCTATCCGGTGGTTTTTGGCACACCTACCTTAAGAAGTGTTTTCTAGTTTTATTCAAGCAACCCATGTTAATATTTATTACAATCACCAAATTTGAATTTTGAATGTTGGTGTTATATTAAAGCATGTTATATTAAAGGGAACTCTTCCCATTTGTAATGTATTTTGAGTCTAAAAAAATACTACATCCAACTCCAGGCAAGTGTACATGGATTGTTGTATTTTTCCTTTTTCTCTATTGATGGATCTATACGAGGTTTTCCTTTTTGACAAAGGAAAAGTCATCAAACTTTTGGATGGCCAAACACCAGTATTGATGTGCAACATGCTTGAACAAATAATAGGTTTTGTGAAGAGATCTAAATGGCAACCCAAATGGGATGTTTTTATTGCTATGTTATCATAAATTCCCAATAATGTTCCTGAACTTCATGATGGTATTAAGCATTAACATACAATTCCACTTTAGTTTTACACTTGAAATTTGCACATAACATGCCCATAAATTGTTGGCATGTAAGAGCAAGAAGACAATCTATGGGCATGTTATGTTATGAGTGTGCACACTCAATTTTTAGGTCCAGAAAAGGGCACCTTCATTCTCCAGACAAGTATATACTAAAAACCAACTTTCTAAATGCTGTCATGAAACCCTAAACCCTAAACATCCAACAATTCATGTCATTGTTGCTCACTGACCAGCTATAGAAATCCCTCAATTGTATGTGTAGAATGGCTTTTGCAGAAAGGAGGATATGTTGAGAGGGCCCATGCACTAGAAAGCATGCTTCCATTTTGAAAAAATTGCAAAGAGTAGAAACTTGTATGGAGATATTAATATAGGAGGCCCACACTGAGATATCTTGGACTTCAGGACTTCCGGAGACATCTGTTGCTTGCACTGTGTGACTGTGTGCCTTCACTCAAGTAATGCCAGAAGCGCATTCCATACGGTGATCGGGCCTGTACACAGTAATTTGAATAAAGTTTAGCCTTGCTGTTGCCAGTGGAGATGTTCTAAGTGCACTATCCACTACTTGAATTATTTTATGTTGACATGGAGCTGCAATCAGTTTAATCCTATACATGGCTGATCATCAAAATCAGGGCTTAGCATATAAAATCCGTAACACTAAATCTCCATGAGTACTGAGAATTTCTCCATACTTCAGTTAAGTCATTATATGATCTAATAAAACCTAGACACTGCCAACCTAAGAGATCCATAGCACCTATCTGCAAAAAAATTCATGGCAGCCCAGATCTCCTAGAGGCCCTTCCATCATCTGGCAGTAGTAGCTTATTATGATGAGGACTTTTACAGTCCATATGACTATCTGTTATGTTTGATGCTATACAATATGTCAGCTTAGCTTCAAAGCACTTCACATTCAGAGACCAACTGCATTTAATGGAAATTTAGAATTGTATTCAGCAAACATAGAAATATGGTATCCTCAAATGTACATGTTCAATTGAACCCTTGACAGCTTTCTCCATATGTAAAGACAGTGCCAGTACACCATGGTTGCCATTTCTGGGATAATCTTCAGATTTCTCCAATCCAAAAAGCAAAGCATTAGCATTTCATCCTCACGACATTACTGAGCCACCATAATAAAATCTATGGTAGCCTGTTGTGAACCTTGCACAGACAGATCCCTTTCATATTGTCTTTCCAGAATACTTAATGTAGAGAATGTTAGCTGAATCCTTGCTGCAGGAACAAATCAGCTTGACAACAACCAAACTCAGAAACCAAATAGATTTGACAAGCTATCAGAATGACAAAAATCCATTGGTACAAATGTACTGTGTCAAAGCCTCTGTTCCAAGCTTTTCTATGTAAAGAACAAAATTAACAGAGCCCTGCAGCTGCACATCCTGGAGAAAGGTGGCCTTTGGAATACGGGCAAGAAATGGGTTAGATGATCAGAGAGGGATGGCCCCACTTATAATTCAACATTGTTAATAATCAAATGTTTCCTGACAATTCCCTAGCAGATTTCTTGCGACTGCTAACATTTTTCAGTGGACTGTTGAGCTTCAACAAAGAAACAAATTGGTTAGAATCTGTATGAGTTCTACCTAAACTTAGGAAGCAATTGCTTCGCATGGGCTGTCCACCAATCACCTACCTAGCAGTCTTTTGAATCTTGGCACCTTTCAGTCTCAGTGTTGCTTAGCAACTCTGTCAGTGCTGCCATCTCCTGTTTTTGTTTCTCCATCAGGAAGCCCTGTGCCATTGATGTAATGATTGATGCCAGAAAGCCAGCCATCATGAGAAGCACAATTGTATTCCATACAAACGCAATTGAGTACTTTCCTTGCATGGGCTGCCAGAAAGAACGTTGTGATTAAAACCCTGTACTTAGGTTGAAGAGTGTGAGTAACAAAGGCAGCAATACTTGGATTTTATAAGAAAGGAGAGCAACAGCTGTTCATGAAATTGTGATACCTTAGCAACCACTTGTCCATTAAAGCTGTCCTTGGCGTTGCCCAAGGCAGACATGATTCGAGAAGAGAACTGGGCAAAGATAGGGACATGCAATATGACCCACTCTAAACCTGCTTCAATGAGTTCCAAAAGGTGTGCATTGCACACAAGTATAATAAACACTGTCTGCAACCAGAACCAACATCAATCTTCTCAGAGATGGAACAACAGATAAACTGATACCAACAATGACTATGCATACACTGGACTAGTTTGGACACAACAGAATTCTTGACAGGTTATTTCTGACAATATCTGAGAGATAGAGGAATCACCTGGATATGTGTCTTGAATAAAGCTTTGCCAAGCAAAGTAGCCAAGAAGAACTTCCAGAAGGGGACAAGAAATTGCCCACACATGATGCCTGCTAGATCAAACAGTGGATTTGGCACCTGCATCATATCATCCCTTAGATAAGAGAGGCCAAAAACTAAGAAAGAAAACTCCTGCTGTGCTGCAAGGAAATTGTTCTCATAACAACTATCCATACTCACCAAGACTGCACTCCAAAGTTGCCACTGTTAACATACAGGGTGCAATAAAGCAACAGTGATACCATTTGGCAGAGGGAGAATACCGAAGCAAAAAGGAGGATTGTGAAAAAACCAAATTCATGAAAGCGTAAAATGGTCCATCGCTTCAAAAGATCAAAGAGGCCTGTGCCTCCTGACTCTTCTGGGTTCACAAGATCATCAAACTCTTTCACCCTTTGCCCTGACAACCGTGCTGCACTGATGCACAAGTTCACCATGAGAGAATGCACTACACTGACCATGCCCTTGATTCATTCAAGCCAGAGATCTCATTGATGCCTAGTTTTAAGATCTTTTGCTAGCACCATGCACTGCAGTCAACCAGAATTTCAACACTACTATGGTGAATACCCAAATCCTGTATCAGAAGCATTAATCAACTATCAAAGGCTACGAAATCCAGCACCAATATTTAGTGCTTGAATGGTGTTCTTGGATTGCTGGTGCTCAGTGAGGTGACACTGGACAGACCTGCCCGTGAGACAAAATAAGGGGGAAGCTCTCCAAGCACAGTGCCTAATCCCCACAAAACAACTTCCAGCTGCACTTGAAGTAAAACCTTGTGAAGAGGAACCATGTATCGATCAAGACCATCTGTGACAAGGCGGGGGTACATGGGTGGCCCTATGAGAGAACAATCCTTTGTCTGCCATGATGACCCAAGTCCAAATTGGGGGGTATCATACGGTGCACACTTCAAGTCCACACGCCCACACTGTGTAGCTCGTATTGTGAACATGGCAATGTGTGGCCCAAGATACAACACAAACGTATGTAGACCTGAGCCTGTTCAACAGCAATTTCACCACAATACAACAATGCAGGAAGATGCATACATCAGTCAAAAGCCAGTCAAACTAATTGAATCAACACTGGTTGCCCTAGCCTTATCACACTTAGTCTGCACTGATGAACAGACCACAAGGTGTTTCAAGGAGGAAGAGGAAATTTTAGACCTTCACAATTGTAGTTTCTGTCAGAAGACATACAATGTAGTAGCTAATTCACTGGATATCTCAGTGCATATTAAGGGTGTAGCCTCTGCCAGAGACAAACCCCATGCATACTAATATGCATATTAAGGATTGTAGCCTCTGCCAGAGACAAACCCCATGCACATATGACTAGCTAATTCACTGGATATCTCAATGCATATTAAGGGTGTAGTAGCTTACATTGTCCCCAGTCTATGAGATATCCAGTGAATTAGCTAATCCTAGGCACCAGCTTGTACACATGTAAGACAGTAATACCAGAGCTTATTGGTGGTAACCTATGACAATGAAAAAGGTCGAAAAGATAGTGGATAATACTTCACGGAAACTGACCAAACATTAACCATTCCTGCCAAACCAAGATAAAGCTAAAAGGAATTCAACCTCAAAGTCAGGGACAAGAGAACAAGGTAGTTATCATACCTAGTCCAATGGATGATGCTACCCCAAGGCCTACCCACCAAAGTCCAAACCGCAAGTATGCCAGCACCTCCCTGAGATACTGAAATACATAAGAACAAGCAAGAGTGCAGCATTAAAGGACAGACTAGGAGAAGTCAAATCATGACAGAACAAGAGACATCATTCAATATGCAGACTCAAAAGCTTCATTCTAGCTAAAAGACTGACCTGAACAAGTCAAAAGCTTGTGCAAGGCACATAATATATGCATGTGGAAGTATCTATGTTAGCATGGTAACAAATACAGATTCAGAAAAGACTTTAATTGGTGTTGCAAGGTCCCTATAATGAAAATAAGCTATGTGAAGGCTTTTGAGTACAAAACACTTGAGAATCTATGCCTTTGGATTTGAAGATGAGGAACAAGATATTGCCTTCACAACATGAGATCTGTGTTGAGAAATATTATCCCTGATACAAATCTCAAGAGGCAGTCTGTTCAGGATCTTTGCATCATCAGCACAGGGTAATGTTATGTAAGTGAGCATCATCCCCGAGAGACCCAAAGCATGCATATGCTGTGTTTAAACTGAAGTTGTTTGAATGCTTAGCAAGTTATATTGACATGGCTGCCACATGTGAGTCTTTCACAACAAGAAAACAAAGTGTAAAAGAGCCCTTGCCTCCATAATAACTTAAGGAGCATCCTTTCCAATACAGTATTCTTAGACTCAAGTGCTCTGCTTCTTATTGACTAACATGAGAGATGGATACCTTCTCGTGGGGTCCATCCAAAATCACCAGCATTGTGATACTGATGAGGAGTAAAACACAAAAGGTGAAGACCATGTGCCAATGTACAATAATGTAAACTGAAAGATGCTGCAATTGCTGTAAAACTGATAAACTGAAAAGCTTAATCGTTGCAACAGGTCGCTTGGTTAGCACTAAGCCCTCCCGTTGCCTGACATGGTCCTTCTTTAGCTCTGACAGCACACCACAAATGAAACTGCCTGTCAATCATGTGACTGGCCTCCATCTTTGACAACCAAGAATTTTATTGCTAATCACATACTTGGCATTTTCAGCCTCACAAAAGTAATCAAAGCTAGCCTCAATGGACACATTGACAAGTAGTTGGTAAGTACTAGGGCAACGCCAAGAGAAGCAGTTCCAAGTTTAAGATACACAACTCTATATTGTGTCTCTAAACCTCTAATTACACAGTGAAAGCAGTTCCTGCTTTTTTCCAGCTCAACCAATCCAGAAACTAAACCTCAGAGAAAAACAGAGGCCATATACCAGTTTATCCACAGGAGGGACTCTTCACTCCAATGACAAAGATCAGACATGAGTGCTTCTTTTGCTTGCTTGGTATAACCTTTGGTTGAATGCAAAAGGTTGAATGTTCATTGAAACATAAGAGGATCAAAACAATAGATAGAGATGAGAATTAAAACATGCATGTTGAAATGGGGAGTTCTTAATGAAACCCTAAAATAACCTCCCACATATCCCACTCGCAAGGTGATAAAAAATCTGCGACACAACAATTTGTCAGTCTTTCCAATTCACTGGAAGAAACTCATTTACTGAGGAGAGTCATGACTTCTTAGACTAGAAGTGATAGAAAATCCCTGGTACCCCAATCGCCCATTTGTCAGCTTGCAAGAATTGCCCTATTGCAAAGAAATTTAAGATATGTGAAAAACAAAGAGTTCCTTTGGGGCAATTGCGCCAAATGCAAGTTGCAGTTGGGAGCTCTGACGCTGATTACAGTGTAACAGGATTGCGATAATAACAAATGGCTTAGGGCAAAATTAGGGTTAAGAAAAATGGGGGAGGGATGTTTCCAGTTGAAGTCATAACCACAAATAGAGAGACTGCTTACTTAGAATTTGTGGCGAGTCCACCCCTTTTGTTGTCGAGGTGGTGGCGCCTCCACTCATCAAAGCCATGGCTGGGCTCTATCTTGACAGAACCACAGACCACACCCAGTTGCTCACTACTATCTTGTCCTAACTTCAAATTTTACCTTCAAAACTCAAATTCCTCGTTGGAACCGAAACTGTAGCCCAGCAGAATGCAGTCTCCTGACCATGGGACCTGCATTAATAATGAATTTCTGGCAAGCTACGTACTTCTGCGATCCTCGCCTGGACTAACTAAGGAGGAAAAAACCCTAATTGTCATAAGAGTGCCGGAATAGCAATAATGCTTAGAGGATCAGAAAGGCCGACCCTGGCACAGAATTTCTGCACGAGGTTTGAAATTTATATGTAAAGAAGGCGGCGAGATGACGATGATGATAACGACGATACACACAAGTGTTGAATCCTGCCTGCAACACCGGGAGTCTCACGGAGTTGCAAAACCAGGCAACATCGCCACAGTCGCAGCACCCAACATCGAAACCGATGGAGTCGTCCTCGGCTCTAGTGTCTACCCCCGCGTCAGTCGCTGTGGGAACGTTGCGAACATAGGGAGAAGACGATGTGCAGGTGGAAGAAGGACGGACAGCGTGGGAATAAAAATTGTCAGTGCATTCATTCAGGAGCTTCGGATTGAATGCTCCTTTTCGAATGAGTACAAGAGAGAGATTCCCATCAGCCCTTCTTTTTTTTTTCCTCAATTTTGTGAAAGCGCTGTAGTGGCGACCGTCACTTGGATGATTCAGCTGACATGACGATCGTCCCCAGGAATATTTAGCTAAATCTGATCTAAATTTCTAAATATTAAGTTAGATAGTTATGGTCCTTTTACTAGCTAAATCTAAATTTCTAAATATTGAGTTAGATAGTTATGGTCCTTTTATTAGCTAAATCTAAATTTCTAAATATTGAGTTAGATAGTTATGGTCCTTTTACTAGCTAAATCTAAATTTCTAAATATTGAGTTAGATAGTTATGGTCCTTTTACTAGCTAAATCTAAATTTCT
>Ga0116231_10002341_pt1 | contig 39594 bp, 32 predicted proteins | sample S1TSphgellanicum_2_FD_89695 | JGI IMG/M metagenome (GOLD analysis project Ga0116231, IMG submission 89695) | Host-associated microbial communities from peat moss isolated from Minnesota, USA - S1T2_Fd - Sphagnum magellanicum MG | ecosystem: Host-associated > Plants > Peat moss > Unclassified...
ATTATTTTCAGCCTTTTGTGATTTTTTTTCATTTTTATGTTTTATGTTTGGGTTTAGATTAGGTATATATTTTCATCATTTGTCTTCATAGTTATCATTCCTATGATATTGAATGGATTACAAAGTCATGATTGAAAATCCATGTGAATAAACTCCATTTATTATGTGATCATGTTCGATGTTGGTGTCTATAACATTGGTCATACAATGTGTGAGTAATGTATTAATATTTTTTGATATATTAACAATCATTTTACAATAACCATAGACATAGAAATGTGGCAACCCCTTGTCCATGTATTTCGAAGAAAAAAATTTCACCCTTGCTATGTTTGTGCATGCATGATAACTTTCAATTGATTTTTTTTTAATGTATCAACTAATCTTTAGTATATCAAGAAACATGTGGCATATAACAATTGGAGCATTATAGTTGAAAAGTGGTGAGAAATGTATGTTAAGTGTCAATTTGAAAAATACCAATGTACCATTCACCCATAAGAAATCTATTGATATTTTTAATACATTAACAACTATCCTATAGTAACCATAAACCAAAAAATGTAACCACCTCTTATCCATATAATTTTGAAATAATCAACATCTTTGCTTACAAAACATGTACATATTATGAGATTCATGATGACAACACAACACAATGCATGATGGCATGATGCATTGATACATTATGATTTCGATACACTATAAAATAAAATGAAAATATCATTGTTGCCTACAATATTTATTGTCAAGTAACAAATACTTTTACCAACAATTTCATTGTTTTTACTTGTGTGCACCATTTTGGAGGGAAAATCAATTGGTTTGAACCCAAAAAAAATATTAAAAAGGAAATTTCATGATTTGAAAAACCAAGATGCAAGTTGGGATCCAAACCAAGGTCCAACTCAAGATTCAATTTGCTTCAAATGAGTCCAAATTGGTTCCTAGGAATTTGGACCTTGGACCCCCCATCTATAGTGGACCTAAAACCTCAAATTAGGAGTTCAATTTGCTTCAAATGAATCCAAATTGGTTCCTAGGAATTTGGACCTTAGACCCCTATCTAAAGTGGGCCTACAACCTCAAATTAGGAATGCCATTACCATTTTCAATGCCTCATCCAACCATGAAGAACATAGAGAAATTTCTTTGTGTATTTGCAAGGTGTTTTATATGTCCATGAATATTCCTCTTCGAAAAAAGAAGAAGAGGGATATTATGCATACTCCTCAAGAATGGGATCTTATGCCTGTAAGTAGGTGTAAGGTCCCTCCCATTGTTGAGGAGTAGGCATAAAAGCCTTCACCTTCCTATGCCCTTACATATGTTTAGGGGACATGGTGGGGCTTTAGCCTACACTAAGGCATTAATTTGAATGCATTATTCAACCTAAACGATAAAGGCGAGACTGTATAAAATAATGTCCTATTCCACTACATAATGTACCATCTTCAACACTTAAAAAATTTGATAATTGTTTTACATATCAGAAAAGGCACCCCTTAGGCCAAGTTCTACACCCTTAGGCTTCATAATAGGATACATTGGGGGAACGTTCCCAATTGTAAAAGATTTTGAGGGCCTATGTGTTACAAAAAACCAACAATTACAACAACATGGTTATAATAGCTAGGAGTGTAGAACTACACTTCCTTCAAAACAACCAAATTCTACAATATAAAAGAAGTTTGGAAATTTGTAGAATAGAGCCCCTAAAAGTCTTTTACAAGTAAGCTAAATTGTAGCATTGAAAACAACTACTAACATTAGTTAGGGCCATTTTAGACAAGGGTCTAACAAGTAGGGTCTAATGAAATCGAACAATCTTGTTGGTCAAGAGTTTTAAATTGATCCCAAGGCCATTAAACAAGGATCCAAGACCAAGACAAATCAAATTGCGATTTAGCTTACAATATGACATCATTTTGGAAGGAAAACCAATTGGTTCGGACCAAAAAAAAAAACTTAAAAGAGAGTTCATGGTTTGGAGAACCAAAGTGCAAACTAAGGTCCAAGGTTGCTCATTTCTTCATTTTTTGTTATTTTCCATTATTGTTTTTACCCTTATTGTTCAAATTTTGTGAGAATGGAATAAATGTTATGGATTGAATACATTGTTGAAAGCACACAAGCTCCCCCATTTTTTACCAATTAAAAAATTGACATGGCTAATTTTGTGGATCTTCACGAGATGGTTGCTAGAAATAATGCATTTTTAGCCCTTCCAAGTGCATGAAATGGAGGTGAATTGGAAGGTGGGGTAGAAAGTGGAGGGTTGAAGTGCCAATTTTCACAAGTGGAATGGATTTGGATTTACAAGAAATCCCTAAACCAATTCCCACTTTGATGAAGAAAACACCAAGGAAGAAGGCAATTGTGGTGAAGGACGAAGATGAAGAAGGTGAGAAAGTTGGAAAAAAATGGGTGGATGTGGAAATACTACAGCTCATTGCTTTAAAAGGAGAAATGGAGTTTGATTTCGCCAAAAAAAAAGAAAAAAAGAAAAAAAAGGTAAATTAAATTGTCTTTGTCCTTGAATTTTATTTTTTTCAACTTTGAAACCTTAGTTGTGCATGTCAACATAATTTGATTTTAGGTCTAAAATTTGCAACAAGTAAGAGAATTTTTTTTCAAGTTTAGATTCAAATTGGGCCAATTGAGCCTTTTAAAAGCCTTAGGTTTTGCCTTTTACCCTTGCCCCTTTTTCCCCCCATTCACACTTGTTCAATTTGGCCATTATGGGGATTGAACTTTCATTTTCTTGGGGGAAGGGAGAGGACCTAACCAACAAGCCATCCTTATTTCAAACAATTTGAAATGTTTTCCATTTGCTTTATCCATGTATTACATTTTTAATTTTTTAAAATTTCAACAATTGTTTTCAACTTGTATTTTAGGGCTTCTTACTTCAATTGGTTTGCTTTTTAAAGGTGAATACACGGTTGAAGTTCCAAAGCCGAATGTTGGCTTCCATCCTTGGATTCTTAAGGAGTCCAATTGTTTACAAAAGGAAGTTTAATGCAATTTACAAACAATATAAGGATGATAAGATTGCAAACAAAATTTTAGGTAATGATCATTATGAATGTCCCTTCTATAATGCATTGGATAGTTAGTGGCATTGAAGTGGAAACGTGATGAAACATGTGAGTGCTTCTACCAATGAAATTGAAGAAATTGTAAACAATCCAGAATCCCAAGCAAATTTTGATAATGCTTCAAAGGACGAAGGTAGTAAGGAACCAATGGAAAAACCTCTCACCTAGACGAGGTTAAAAAAACACAACAAAAAAAAAAAGTTTAATGTGTATAAACATTTTTCAACGATGATTAAAAATAGTCCATTCATGTTACAAAAATTTGGTGAAACCAATGTTTTATTCAAAAACATGGATGCCCAAATTGGGCATTTCATAGATAAATAATAGGTTACATAAGATGTGAACCTATGAATCATTCATCACATTTTGACCCATAATTGAATGTATTTATGAAGTTTTTTTATTAAAACTTCATGAGTTGCCATAACTTCTATTAACATATTTTTTATTTATTTTCTTTTTCTTTCTTGTTATGATTATTTTTTTTATGGTTGTCAATACATGATCTCTTCATTTTCACCTTGATGTTCCATGTCCTCCATCATTTTTATCATCTCCACTCACCATCCTTGGATTTTGTAACCTTTTCGTTTGTTTGATTACTTCTTCAACCACCTTAAAAACATTGGTTCCTTTCAAGTTCCCAAATGTTGTATTTGTTTCAATTTGTGCATCTCTTTGAGCATTCAAAGCCCAATCCATATCAAAGCCATTCGAATTAGCAATGCGCATGTTGTGTAAACATATGCAAATTGTGACCAAGTTTGGCATGTGGTGTAATGGAATGCCTATTCTCTTTAGTAAAATTTTGAATATGCCTTTCAACATTCCAAAAGTTTTTTCCATTGACATCTTTTTACTCGATTGTATAAAATTCCAATGTGTTGTATATTTTGGTAGTCCAACTTTCTCACCTTTGAAGGGAAAATAAAACCATGGTTGCATTGGATAATGGCATCTCCTATCAACTTATAATGTAAAAAATTGTCCTTCATCACACGGCTTCCTACATTTGTTTTTCGGAAAAAAACCCAATTATGAATACTTCTTACCCACCCATAATCATAATCCCAAAAATTGCACTTCGCATTTATAATTCCTTGAATCAATGTGGAATACAACATTTTTCAATAATAATATGATTATGGGTCTACCTTAGGTGCAACAATTGGAATGTGACTACCATCTATAGCACCTAGAATGTATGGAATTCCATGCAAGCTCTCAAAACCAACAATGATTTCTTTGATTTTGTTTTTAGTTAATTTAAAGATCATTAATGGTTTCAAGTGCTTTCTAATTGTTGAATAAAATTCTCTCATTATAATTGATGTTGCACTTTTTGCAATGCCATAAACCTTTCCGCACATTTGCAAAAAAATTCCACTACCTAATCGTGTAAAAGCCATCGTTATTTTAGTTTCAACATGGATGTGTTCTCTCATGTGTGTATTTTTTCGCTCAAGACTTGGACCCACAACCTTAATCGATTAAGGAAATGTGTTATAGCTTGACCTTGTTTGTTGTTGAAACATTTTTTCAAAAAAGCTCCCCAAAAGTTAATTCTTCATGTATCCCATCACCTTCTCATACCTCCAAATGTTGCGAACTCTTGTTACTATGTCAACAAACTCCATGAAAAATAACATTGCACTCATCATACTCCAATGTCGTCCAATAACTACTCATTATAATACAATCACTTGATGCATGGCCATAGTAAAAACAAAAGCCACTAATATCTTGTGAGCATCCATTGTGTGTAATAAGAATTAAATAATTTTTTTAAAAAACCATGAAAAAAGGAAGAAAAAAAGAGGAAAAACCAAAGATTAACCTAATCCTCTCACATGTAAATCACACATTTTTAATATTGAATCCTCAAATTAGACCCCACACATTTAGACACGCTCATTATACCTTAGAAAAAAGTGTTTTTTTTGTGATGTGAAGAAGGGTCCAATTGAAGGTTCAATTTGCTTCAAACTGGTGCCTGGGTTTTTGGTCCCTGAACCCTTGTCTAAAGTGGCCCTTAGTGTCATTGAATTTACTAACGTGAAAACAGACTTTCGTAGTTAGTAATTTCGCTAGATGCTAAGTTGATTGGCACCTCGAATCGAGGGGTCAAAAAAGACGCGCTTCCTGTCTCGATCTGTTGTTGCTCTGCGCTGAGAGAGAAAGAGAGAGAGAGAGAACGCTGCGCGACGCTGCAGCGTTGTCGCTCTCCTCGTCGTCACGTGGGGGAGCTTATTTTCTCTCGCTTTTGTGGCTGCGTTGGTCTCGATAACTTCGTGCGGAGTTCCTATTACAAGGTAAGCTTGCTCTGCTTCTCATCAGGGTTCATTTGATGTAGAAAATTTGGTGTAGTTTCGAAGACTTTTTTGGCCCTTTTCTTGAAACTTTCTTGCGGCTTTGTTGCTATCTCATCGGGCTGTTGTCTGTCTGTCTGTCTGTTTTTCTGTCTCTCTCCAGGAGTTGTGTGTCTACTACACCGATGTGTCCAAATGTTGATTTTTAAAAAATTAATCTCTCTCAGACTCGGATGCAGTATCTTGGATTGAGGTAAAAGATTGTTCTTGTTCCTTTCGGTGGTTGTCTTTGCTGGTTTTTGCTTGGGCTTGGCTGCCCTCGCAGCGTTCTGTGATTTTCTTCTCTTAATATGAGAGTTTTCTTGTTTTTAAGTTTCGCTGGGATGTGTGCGGTACCTTTCTCATGACACAAAATAACTGTGAAGCGGAATGTCAGCTCCAGTGTGTCTTTGTATTTCTTCCTCTTGGCTGCGGTTTGTAAACCAAACACAGATCTGTAGGAATAATCTTGCCTGGCACAAACTTTAGGTGGTCACAACGTCAGATGTGAGGTGTGAGGTCTGTCTCCTAGGTAGAACGCTGTCCCATTACTTCGATTAGGGTATTCAGCGTCCGTTGGTCCGTATTTCAGGGTTCGTTTAGCAAGTCTTGTATTCCGGGACTTCACGGGATTCCTTGACATTTGTCGTCTTTCATCTTGTCCCAGAGCTGTCATTTGTTTTGCAAAGTTTACTTGTTCTCCTCAACAACTTGTATGCTCCTCTAGGGCCTCTTGCATTGGCTTCCAACTCGGTTCTTGTCCACTTGCAGGAAGAGAAGAGGCAATCTAGATGACACCTCTTGGGAGGAGATTTTACTTGCCTATATTGAGACTCTGCTGAATTCAACCATCATTACAGCTTGGATTCTCTTTGCTATGCTCTTCCCTATATTATGCGATTATAGTATGCTCTGCTGGATCTTTTGGCACCCAGGCAATGCATGTCTGCTGAGAGCACCAGCAACATGGAGCTCTTCCAGTATCCTCTGTCTTTGAACTGTCAAAAGGTGCGGATTGCACTGGAAGAAAAAAACCTGGATTATGTACTCCATGAGATCAATCCATTGAAGGCCAAAAATTTGGATCCAGAATTTTTCCGAGAAAACTCCAGTGGAGCTCTTCCTGTTTTGAAGAATGGCAATGTTGTGATTTGTGAGAGCCTCCCAATTCTCCAGTAAGTTTACTCTTCTTTCTGTTACATAATGCTCTATGTGCTGGTCAACCAAGTCTCTGGACTATGATTTCTTCATAGTTATATTGGGACTTACAATGCCCCAAGCATGATTTTTAAGGAACCTGTTTTGCTTTTGCATGTGACAGATACATAAATGGCATCAATGGGCCTATGGGGGATGACAAAGTGCATCATGAAAAAGTAGATGAGTGGGTAAAGAAAGTGGATGAGTGGGATGCCAAGACCTTCACATTGAGCCATGTGTCAGAAGGGACAATTCGTTTCTTCAGCAGGTTTAAGAGGCGAGTTGTAATAGCCAGGATGGCTAAGAACCCAGATCTGGCCAATAAGTACCATAACAAGCTTAATAGTATGCATGCAATGGAGGAAAAGCTGAAGTCCAGTGAGGCTCTTTCAGTAAATGAGAAGCAGTTGATTGATCTTCTGGATGAAGCAGAAGACCAGCTTGGAACAACAGAATTTATGGCTGGCTTTGAGTTTTCTATTGCAGATGCTGCTTTTGTGCCTGTTCTTGCTCGCATTCAGTTGCTGAAATTGGCTCCAGAGCTCTTAAAGCCAAGACCAAGGCTTTTAGACTATTTTGTAAGGATGAAAAAAAGGCCAAGCTACAAGGAAGTTGTGCAAGGATACTCATCACAGCTGAAGCAGATGAGGGTTCTTGTGCCATCCATGTGCAATGTTGCAGTAAGAAAGTTGTTCAGCAAATACTGACAGATTCTGCAAACATAGGTCCCCTTCCTACTTCCATGACTAGGAGTTCTGAGGAGACCACCTGTTTCCTGCTTTGCTTGCAGTGTATATTTGAAAGGATTTTGGAAGCTTGTCATAGAGTTATATGGATCTGTAAGAGAGAGATTTAATAAACAAGTCTCGTAGAATCTAGTTATATATAGCACGAAACCTGGGATAGGAATTCTGATTTTTTTCTGCCTATGCTGCAGAAAGAGCACAGTTGCAGGCTTGACAGCATTGCTAGGGAGGAACAGATTTCAAGAGGTTCTCTGCTTCTGAAAAGACTCTTGTCCTCTTCATATTGAACAGAGGATATGGGTGTAAGAAAAGGGCCACTCCCAATTGGCCTTCTCATTCAACTGCGATCACCCTTTCTTATCATCCAAGGGAAACATGATGTAGATCTTGAGTTATCATAATTGGCAACAGATATTTGTCAACTGTGACGTGTTCTGCACCAGCAGATATGCTTCATACTGGTGGTCTTTGAAGTGCTCCATTGATCTTCTTTTGATGTATCAAGTACCCTAACCATAAAATGACTAGGTTATGTGTAGGGTAAGGACATTGAACGGGCCTTTCTGGGAATGAGGGCCCAGCACAAAGTGGGAGCCAAGGGCAGGACCTGAATTGCCAGAACAGCCCCATTCAAGGTCCTTACCCACTGCAGAATTTTAAATGGCTGTGATTCATTTGAGGAGAGGAGGCACCTTACATGAAAGGTTCCTCAAAAGGTGTCAGCCTCTCTTGAGGAAGAAATTTTACTGAGGGTAAGGTGCCCTCCACATGTGCTAAGAAAATTCTACCAGTTCTTTGTCTCTAATAACACAATCATCACTGTGGAATTTGAAGAGTCATTGTGGAGTTTTCTCTGAATTTGATAGAATATGTTTTTTCTGCCAAACTCATGAAGGGAGAGACTTGTGACCAAGTATGGAAAGTGCTAACAGTCTTGGCTCTCTTCCCTGTCTATGCTTCTGGTGGGTGTCACAAGATGCTCCAAATTTGTTCAATCTCACTATGGCACAAAGAGAACAGCAAATACAACTGTCAGTTCTGTGTGAGAGGTGAACACAAAGTGATTTAGAGTAGATTGCTAACATGCAGAATTCTTCAATTTGAGTGCTGTCTTGCAGGATCTCATGTTGTGTTTGCTCGACATAAAGGAACACCTCCAACAAAATGTTCACAGGTAAACCTCTCATTTCTCCTAACAAGGTATCCTATCTGATAGGACGATAGGAAAATCAAATTGTTGAGTATAGTTGCAATCTGCTCAAGGTTGCATTTTCAAAATCACAGTAATAGTTCAGATGTGACCTAACTAAAGTGGACAATGACTGATTAATCAACATTTTGTCTTTGATTGTTAGTGAAAATGCTAAGTCATCTCCTTCTGGATACAGTTTGTTGTTTTCTTATGCAAAGACTGAAGGATGTGAACTTATGCCTTGACTTAGCAACATCTGCCAGTGGATTCAAATGAGACCATCGTGAGCAGTGAATTGACAGGATGTCAATTCTGTTTTGGAAGGAGGTTTCTACACTCCCTTTTGAATGTGAAAGATGCTGCCATCGATACTGGCCAAATTCAATAAATCCAGATTCAAGAGCAGGCAGGCAAGCTGTTGGATTCCCACCAAGATTGGTTAAAGACTTCATGCATTGTCTGCACCTTTCTATTCAACATTTTGGGGAGGATTTACCTTTTTGTTGAGAAGTTCAGCTGGATTGTATGCCCTTGCCCTCATCAAAGAAGATGCAACACCCTGCAACGTGTGCCGTGTTGATCCTCATGAGCAACTGAAATCTAATGCCAAGAAAAATTCCTTTGCAGCCTATCAGGTGTGCAAAAACTTGCATTGTAATACCCAGTTCTATCTTTGTGGTCTTTTACAAGCTGTGAGTATATGTACTAATAATGAGCAATTGAATGAATAACCAATTGAGTTGTAAAGTTTAAATATATACACAATGTATTTGAAAATGGTTCGTGCATAAATATTAAGGTTGGGCAACAAGTTCTATTTCCACCTTTCCCTTTTGGAAAGATTTGAGTAAATATCATAGATGCACAAAACAAGTGTTTACTAAAATCATATCTTCAAAATTGTTTAAAGGTCATAGATTGCTTTTGAAAAAAATGTGAAATGAACTATACAAGCTCCATCATGCGTGTAATGAAATTTGGCATGGGGTCAATGATTATCTTATATAACAATAATCACAAATCTAAGTAAAGTCAAAATTCAAAAACTTGTTTTGTGTAGGGTAAAGCCCTAGGATTCCACCTCAGCCTTACTTTTAAGAATGTCCCCCACCCATCGGCTTCACCCATCTTAAAGTGTTACTCAAAGGATATCAATAGCTTAGTTAGTAGCTAAAAAATAGTTGAAGATGTAGGTAACAACCTCACCTATGTAAACCAGTGTTGTGTGGTTATTTGATTTTCATAAGAATCAAGGTTCTTGGTCTTTGAAAATCCATAATTTTAAGAACTTGAGGTTTTAAAATGTACATATTTCTGTTATCTCAAAAAACTTGTCCAGTTTCACTTTTTTCAAATTTCATCTATGACAGGTATATTGCAAGGTTCTTTAGCCTGAAGAACTTAACATGTATGGAATTTTTGGTGGTTAAGGGCCAAGTTAGTTTATGAACCTTTTGCATTGTCAAAAAAATTCATGTAAATAGATTGTGAAAATTCCAAGGGTACTCATTCCTCACCTATTGCTGAAAACAGATTCTGATTTTTCATTAAGTGAAACAATGTTCATCGATGTCCAATCTTGGGAAGCTCCATAAACAAACACCAAAAAATAGGGGTAAATTAATCTCAAAACATTCTTCAAAAGAATCAACCGTGCTTACATACAAGGATACTGATTTCTGTCAAACAACAGTAGGAACTACAAATGTGGATTGCAAACTAAGCTAAGTTACATCAACCAATCCATCAGACCAATGCCATGAGCATTAACACCTACACCACCATGACAAGTTTTTGTGTCAAGCTTCAACTTCTACATGGAGACGGCCCTATCCTTCTAGGGCATTAGACTTCTAAGGTAAGAGAGATGCAATAACACACAAGGAATTGGAGTTACATTGACTGGATTATAGTTGTAGAATTTTATGGAAAAAAATAAATTGGCAAACAATTACTAGGGAATCTTCCACAATAGTAGATGCCAAACGTACATCAATCCAAAGACCACAAGCATGGGGCTTAGTTGACACTTGTAGAGCACAATTGCATAAAGTAGCAGTGCCATACCTTGAAATGACTTCTTTGGCACCTAGCTTAAAGAAGTACTCTGATGCTTTGGCCAACCCAGGCACCTACATTAACATCAAACACTAGATCGTCATTAGTTGCACTTCTTCAAACTAGCTGTCAGGAAGATGTTGTGTTTATTCACAGTTTGTCATAGTCTCATCAAAATCAGGTCATTTTGTTTATGTCATAGACACACAATTTCTCCATGTTTTGTTCTCTCCCCCCCCCCCAAAAAAGACCCAATGAACTTAAACTCTATGATGTGTCAAGGAAATTTTACCTCTATGGAAACCATGGATCGCAATCAACTTGCAACTTGACTTAGCTCATCACCCACCAAAGACAATGGATCCACTTTCTGTTGCCAACACCTCCAATGCATAAGCAAAATTTGTTTCCAAATATTTACCTTTCATTGCAATTATGCCCCACATTGAGGCAGCAAGATCTAGGGGAGCAAAATCTCTTTCTAGTAAAACTTTAGATGAACTCTATACATGAAGAGTGAGAGAATACGAACTTGGTTGTGACCTATTAAGTAATCAACTCCCAAAGAAGAATCCAGAAACACAACAAAACCTATGCAAGAAAAACTTAACATACATACCAAAGTCATTGCCATTCGCTATTCACAAGATTTTTATTTTGAATGAACCAGTTGTGGTTCATGGCAAGATTTACCCAGACTTCAAAAAAATTGTCTCTTTACTCCCAAGGTTCCTTATGACATCAATTTTTATTTTTTCCTCCTATGGCAGTTAAGTGGGTATATATCAATGTTGTGTGGGTACATCATTTATTCGGATATATTTGATAGGTGTGAGTAGGGTATATAATTTATTTTACCATATTTTCTCAAAATCAATGTACTCTAATCAAATACATATTCAAGGGTATATAAATTTGAAAAAATATTTCATTTCATAACTGTAGATATATCTCAACAATACCCATATTCAAAGCCAGGTATGTTTCCAAACTTGAGTAAATCTCATTAGGGTAAATTTCACCTAAACCCTAAAATCACAACCTAAACCATAAAATCAATATCATTATTTCAGTGATCATTGTGTGAGGTGTCCAATTTCAAGTTTTGTGTTCAAGTTTCTAGTTTTGACACGTCCCAACTCCTTAAAGGACTTAAATGTGAGTCCAAGTAGAAGACAGCGGAAGAAGAAAGAGTCGAGGTACGCTCCCTAACTCATAACACTTTGAAGGGTAGAGGGGCGTGTTGGAACTTCGGGATGGGACTAAGAAGAGTTGACAAGCTTCACTCATTCACACGAGCCTGCACACAACCCACACAAAATGATTAGTGCATAGTTGGAACACCCTTGGTGCTAGAACGAACCACGGGCAACACGGACACACTAAATTCACCACGGCCTGGACTTGGGGGAAGCCACCACCTTCCCCCTTATAGTATATTCTATGGCTGGCCACAAAGCCTACATCCAAATGGCTTTTTCTTTCGGGATTCCCGAGTGGGAGTCCCGAAATCACGCCATTTGGGACTCCTGCAACTTTGGAGCCCCATAACTTTGCAAGCAGACCTCGGATCAAGATGTGGTCTGAAGCAAAGTTGTAGCTCTTGTCGAGAGCTTTCCAAAAGTATGTCACACGCTCTCTACAACCAAGTAAATTGGGTTGATTCTTGACTTTTTTTGGTCGGGAGTCAAACTACAAGTTTGACTCCCAACCTTTCTTTTGGCCATAACTTGTGTTTCAGATGTCCAAATGAGCAATGTGAGCCCATTTTAGGCATTTACATTCCAAGAGCTTTTCAATGATATAAAAAACGCCACAAGCCATTGAGTTTTGGCCCCTGGAATCGCTCTCTGAAATTTCAAGAGTCCACCGGGATTCCATCTCCCAACGTGGGAGTTACCTTGGGAGTGTGAGGGTTCACTCCCTCATACTCCCTCGCACTTCTTACACTTTCAGGAGTATGTGATGTGACTCTTGGGCTTCTTCTTGTCTTGACTCCTAGGCTTCCTCTTGGCCCGCAACCTTGTAACCCCTTTGCCTTGGTTGCAAGCCCAAAGTTAGGATTGCGACAAGTTTAGTGTTTAGGTTTTTAATGTGTTCTACATTTGTGTTTAGATTTCTAATGTGTTCCAAGTAGTTTGTGCTAAGGTTTTTGGGTTTCTAATGTGCTCCAAGTTCGTGTTCAAGTTTTCAAATTTGTAACGTGCATGAAGTTTTTCAAGTTTCCAAGTTTCTAGTTTGCTCCAAGTTCATGCTCAAGTTTTTAGTGTCATGTTCAAGTTTTTTGTGTGTGGGTGTAACAATGTTCAAGTTTCCAAGGTGTTGCAAATTTGTGATTGGGGTGCTCAAATTTCTATTGTGCTCCAAGTTCATGTTCCAAGTAGTCCATGTTTAGGTTTCCAATGTTTCCAATGTCATGTTCAAATTTTCAGTTTCATTTTTAATTTCATGTTTCTAATGTGTGGATGTAACATTAGGCTTCCAACAATAGCAGATTAGTGAACATGTAAGTTTCCAATAGTTCGTGCTTAGGTTTCCAAGTTTATGATGTGTGTGTGGGTGTGTAGTAGGTTGACAAACAAGTAATGTTTCCATCAACTTTAATTTCATGTTCCAAATTTGTGTTACACAAGTTTCTAGGTCATGGGGTAATAGCAGGAAATCACAAGTTTTTAGCAATAATAGGTTGAATTACATAGGTTTTCAAGTTTGTCTTACACAAATTTTCAACACCAAGTCCCGAAGTTTCCAAGTTTGTGTTACACAAGTTTCAACAAGTCCTAGGTTTCTTGTTCACCCAACAACACATGTTGAGTTTCCAACAATAACAACTCATGGATTTCCAACAATAGCAACGAACAAATAAAGTACTTTTCCAATTTCATTTTCAATTCATGTGTGTGTTTTAAATTTTGTTTCTAGCAAAAATACGTTTGTGTTTTTGTGTGCTTCTAGATAAGTACAAGTGTGTGTGTGTGTGTGTGTGTGGTAAAGAGAGAATGTAAAGAGATAACTTAAATACGTTTTTTTCCCTATAGCTTAAAATGGCAAATATAAACTTCAACAACCTAGAGGAATTTGCCTTTCTAGACAGTAATGCATATTCATTCACAATTCTTGTTGTTGGTTTGTCATCAACTAGTAGATTTAGTACAACAAGACCAAGACTTGGTCCTAATCATAATTAACAATTAGTTGCATTACAACAACAAGCAAACTATTGGGCTCCATGGGATTGAAAATCTATTCCTTGAGCTTTTTTCAAACCAAATGATGATCAACCTATGTCACTTGAAACATGACAAGTTTTTTATTACATTTTGTGTCATTCAATTGCTTTGAATGCTCATGTTTTGGGATCAAAAACTTAAGGTAGGAAATGATTAATCTTTTATGAAATTGAAAATGAAATTTCAACCATGAAAGAACATTATGAAACTAAAAATTTTGACATTTTAAAAATGTATGATGACGTTTTATTGAAACAAATGCCTTTCAGAAACAAAGTTCCACAATTCGAAAAGTGGTAATTTTATAATCCATTTCTACATTTTTCAATTGTATTACAACAGATAAAAAATTAGATAAAAAGCAAGCTTTCATTGAGGATCTTATGCTAGTCGTTGTGAAGAGGTTATTCCTTTTAAACACAATGGCAAACATATAAATGAAATGATTTGGCTTACAAAGGGACTCACAATTGGTGTTTCCATCACACAAATGCTTAATTGAAGAGGTAATCACCTTGTATGATGAGGTGCACACTTGAAAAGTTTGTTTTGTTTTATGTCAATGGTACAATTTTTATCACAATAACATTTGATCTTTAGATGAACAAAGGCGCACTTGATATTTTTGCCCTTGTGATTAATTTTTTAAGATTGGATTGGGAATCAAACCATATAACTATTGATCTATTTGAAGTAAAAGGCACTACTAAAATTAATCTTGTTAGTAAATTGCAAGTTTTGTTTGCGGAGTACAAATTGACTACCAAAATTATTTATTATGCAAAAGATGAGGCACAAATCTATCTATAATGAAAAATGTTCTTAAACAAATTATTGGCTATGAAGAATTGGGAATATTGGCACCATTTGAAGGTATTTGTTTTGGCCATGCCTTTTCTAAAGCTTGCCAGCATGTCACTTTTGATGAGAAGGTAAGTTTAGGTCTATAACATGTGAGCACCAAATCTACACAATCTTTAATTTAAGCTTGTACAACATGGCCAAAAAAATCATGAAAAAGAAGGGTAGAATGGACAAAAGTTTGTTTAACTATAGGTTTACAACCATGAAAGTTAAGCACATTGGTGAAAATAAGGTTTGCTTCCAAAATAACAATGTTCCAACGTGCCCTTGAATTTAAGGCGTTTATTCATGTTTGTTGTAATCAACAAACATTAGATTTATAAGGTAGAATTCCAAAACCACATATTTGGGCCATTCTAAAAATCATTGCTTCAACGTTGGGCTTGGTTGTATCAAATTGTGTGTTGAATCAACATTGTGGTTACTAGTTGTTGAATGATGCACTTGCAAATGTAGTTAACCTTTCTTTGAAATTGACCATGAGAGACTTGAATTGGTAATCTAAATGAGCCATATTCCCCCATCTCAATTTGATGCAAAATTATTTTTGTTAGCAAGTAGGATGTGATTGGAAGTCACTTGTGTGCTTGTTCCATTTCTAGATTGTTTGCATCAATTTGATCCAAAACAAGTTCACATGATGTTGGCTCTAATGTTTGATCCCAAGTTTAAGGATTTTTAAATTTTTGAATAATTATGTGACAATAGAAAAAACCACAATTGCAACAATAAGATATGATTTTGAAACTCTAATTCCCCTTTTGTGTTCATCTTATCAAAAAGTTCATCCATTTGCAAAACACCCATCAAATTTTGGCCCTCAACAATGGCTATTGGCGATGTTTGGTGCAAGATTGATTCAAAATCAAATTGTCATGGAACATGTAAGTTTTAAATTTCCACAATCATAGATTTTAATAAAACATATTTAAATCACGTGTAATATTAATAATTTTTCTTTGATTATAGGTGCAATGGGAACTTGCATGTTTTCAAAATTTGCAATTGGTTGTAGAGTCTTGTGAAGATCCATTAAAGTGGTGGATGGTGTATGAAGCATAGTTTTTTATCAATGGATATTTGGTTCGTCAAATTTTAGGTATTGTGAGAAGCCAAATTGAAGTATAATATATATTTTGTATTATTAGGATTCTAACAAGGCTTTGTAGGTGTCAATTTGGAACCCAAAATTTAAATCAATTTGTACTAATTTTCAAGAAGTAGCCAAATGATTCATACTTCTATTGTGAAACATTTGTAGGGGTTAAGTGTCTAAATGACTTCAGGGATGGTGAAGCAAATTTCTTAGATCAAATTGAAGAAAAGTTTGAAGACCACTATGTTGAGCTCGTTGATATGGCAAAATTTTGATTTTTAGATTTGCATTTATGTTTAGTAAGGTAAGTGGCACGTTGTCAAATTTGATCTCAAATATGGCCTTTCATTTTATGTATGTTCAAGAATAAAAAGTCGAAATATTTTTATGGAATTTTATTATTGTAATTTGACATCACATGTGTGTATTGTCCCACTAGATTTAAACCTCTCGTAGTTGTCCAAATAAATTCCAAAATGTGAAAAAAAAAATCATTTTTACTAAATAATTTAAATAATCTACCTTTTTATCTATTTATCTTTTACCTTATTAGGGGGATATGATAGGGGGTATTTGGACCCTACCCATTTACTAAAAAATATATAATTTGTTTACTTGGACCCTATGTTAATGGAATTTTTTTTTCATAGTGGACATTTACTTATTGGGTAAATAAATTGAAAATTTGTATATACTCTTATTTTAAGATATATAAAAAAAAAAACACCCACACAACATTGGTATATACCAATGTTGGGTAGTTTTTTATTTTTAAAAATAACCTTTGGTTCCAATTTTGCATCAACCATAAATGATGGTTCCAATTCTAGGGTGGATATTAAATTTTTTAATAACATTGGGCAAGATCTAGTTATGGTTTTATAATATCACTAAGAATAAATTTTGATCTTGGTCAGGTTATTTCAAAATATCAAAAGGGTAATCCAATTTGGATATAGGTTTCAATTATCAAATGTTTTCAGATCTAGGTTTTTTAGTTATAATTTTTTTTCGATTCTTGGTTAGTGATTTTTAAAAAGTAAGTTAATTAACAGTTATGTTGGGAAAGGATTTAGGTAGTCCTTATAGGTTCCAATTTAAATAGATCTCATCAAATTTTCATTTTCTCCTTGGTTGGAGTTGGTTGGACACCAACAAAATTATTCTCATTATGTTGTTGAAAGAGTTAAAAGAACATTAGTTTTGTAATAAACTTTTGGAAATAATCGCATATGCCAAAAAAAACAATGCTATGAACATGGGTCAATTATATTGTGGAAAAATGAAAAAAGTTCATTGTAATCTACAATGTGGAAATAATCAACTTATGTGTTCAAAGTTCAAAACATGTGTAATGCCCTATAACCAAGGTTTGAGGGCTAGAATGTGAACATTTGAAAGAAATGGTAGTAATTTGAAAGTCAAAATGTTCTTGGATAACAACATTTCCATCTACCAAGTTCATCAAACATGAATTCCTCAAACCTACTAAACACAACAAAATATGGTGGGCCATCTTGGGTTAAATAATCTTTCAATTGGTAGAAAAACATTTCACACACACCATGTTTTTAAATCCTTAAAGCTCACAAAGCATGAAAACCTCAAAAAATACAAAATCCTAGAATCCCAAGACCATAAAAACCATAAACCTTGAAGAATATAGAATCCTATAACCTTAATGACCTAGAGATCATAAACCAAAGAGTACAAGATCCTAGAACCCCAAAGACCACAAAAACCATAGACCCCAAATATGACATAATCCTACAACCCCAAAGACCATAGAAACCATAAATCTCAAAAAATATAGAATCCCATAACCCCAAAGACCACAAAAATTGTAAACACCAAAAAGTAAAAAATCTCAAAACCCCAAATATCACATAAACCATAAACCCCAAAGGGTACAAAATCCCTAAATCCCCAAAGATCACAAAATCCCCAAAAACCATAAAAACTCTAAAGACTACAAAGTTGCACAACACTCAAGACCACTAGTGTGAAAAACTTTGCATTTCCTCCACTATTTTATCATTTCCAAATGCTCACCTTTGGGTTAGTGTGCTCACAAAATAAAAGAACAACAAAAGAAGACTTGGATGCTCCTTTGGAACTTCACGTACTTCTACCATAGCTTATTTTTTACTTCCCTTAAGGTACTACTTTCTCATCAAACTTGCAAACAAAAAACAAAAACAAAAACCCTCCAATTTAATGGTGTTATTGTCCCTTTAAAAACCCAATGTTATCAATTTCGTCTTCATCTTCCCCATCAATGTTTCTTCCATTTTTAGGAACTCTTCCACAAACATTGTATTAACCCAAGCATCATCATGCCATTTTTTATAAAATGCTCACAAACATCTTGAAGTTTTTTTATCCCCAATTGGAAATATTAGATGTTTGTGCATATACTTGCAATGTTGAATACATATTGCCTTTATCTACCACCCAACAACCATTAAAATTTGTTGTACAACAAAAACAACATAAGAAAATTGTCCTTCATGAAGTTTCCACCATGCAAGGTATTTGCACTCAACCTTTTTTATTCTATGATAGTAATTCGATTGTTCCTTGACCATTGATAGAACCATTTTTTCATTAGTTCCCATGAAATCACACAACGATGTGCCTTTTTCACTATTCACTACAAAAGGAACAACTACTTCAATTGCAACAATTGGGTTCAAATTTTTATGTGCATAAACCAAAAGTGAAAACAATACATACCTATCACATCCACTCACAATATGTATTATTATTTCCTTCACAACATATTAAACCACCAACCTTAACCCTTTGAAATGCGGATCCAACATCATGTTCAATATGTTATGAGTTTTATGTTCCTAAAAGGATACCATAAATGAAAAGAAGGAGCCACTTGTTTTCGCATCTATTAACATAGAACTTGAAGTTTTGCATCAAAATCATGGGTTTTTAAAAACTTAGGTGTCAAATTTTGTACTTGCATTTGGATGTCAAAAAAATTGTGGTAACAAGTGCATCAAATATCAACCAATAGTTTCATCTTTTAACAATGCATCGGTTGACCATACGCCCTAATTTGGGTCACTACCCAAACTTGTGGACTTGAAACATGCCTTTGAAACACCATAGTCATTGTCATTCATAACAATAAACAATTTGCTTTTAAAATTCCAATGTTTTGAATGACCTTTGAAATGAATTGTGTCTTAACTAGAGTTTTTAATTTGTGTGGTAGTGATCATAGGTGAAAGATTGCTTGAAACCTTCATCTTTAACATTTGTAATAATCTTTGCATTTAACTCATGTTTTTGTAATACTTGATTCACTTGTAGGGCCGTGGCAATCCTAGATATGTTCATTATTTCAAACATGCTAATGATTACATGATAAATTGTGGTTCAAAAAACGAACAATAAAGAGAAAAGTGTTGATTCCTCTTCTTGACCCCATAAATCAAACTCACCATGCAAATGTCACAAGACCAAAAATATTGTATAATGAATTTGTCTATGATTTTTAGCCAACTTTGGCAAAGTTTTTTACATTAGGGTATATGGTTCAATGGAGACCTAACACAAGGATTTTGCTTCAACATTAATCTCTTAAGAAATGACGATTCTACAAAAAAAACAAAAAAGACACCAATTCCTTAATAATAAATAAGAGCAAATCCTTTTCAAACTATTTGTGATGAGGATCATCTTTATAGTAAGGAACAACACTACCAAAGAAAGAAGCAAAATATTAGACAGGGAGGGGCTAAACTTTTTTTTTTGTTGATCGTCAACGTTTAGGTGCATTTTTCCTTGTTCATCCCATTCAATCCAAACTTTTTGGTGATTTGTTTCTAGATGTTTCCAAAAACAATGATATCTTGTTGGCTGATTTATAACTTAAGATGCCTTTTCTTGCTAATAGAAGTGGATCAATGGGATAACACAAAACACATTTTAAATGTTCAAGACCAAGTGGATTTGGCTTTGGAGTTGCAACTTGTGTAGGTGGAACCAATGCATAAAATGCCTATGCAATGGCAATCCAACTTTTGGTCTTCCAAAAGTCATGTTGTTTTGCCAATAATGGCCATGACAATGCATCTATCATTGTGAAAAATATATTTACAATCTTAGGAGAAAAATCATAACTTTCCCGATTGACTTAATCAATTGAAATTCCAACCAATTTGTCAAGTTGAACTTCAACTTCTTCCACCTCCTCAACCATCAAATCCTACAAAATTAACAAAAAACAATGAGACCCGAATTGTTCAACAAACAACACAACCCTAAATGAGAAAGATAAACAAAAAAACTAATTTGGAGATAGAAGACATAGTTGGGCAATGAACACTTGAAGAGACAAATGACAAGTAGACCAAAGCGCGTACCCATCGAACACTGATATATACCCAGGTATAGGACCCTTAGGGATCTGTTCACGATTTTAATAACCGCCCAACACTATAAGACCTAATCTCTTTGATTGGAAATCATCTTCTATAAATAATATGAGACCTTTGTATGGAAGAGACAAAGAGATTTTCAATCACACTAGTCGCTCTTGCTAGCATTGAAATTAGGTCTCCCTACACACAGTACTAGCTCAATACAAATTGTCATGGAATGACTTCAACCTCAACATACAGTCAATACCGTCAAACACGTGTGTTTGAGAGGGTAAGACCTATCTATTCCCATCTTTGAAACAAGAACATGAGAGGCAATGGCTGTGACATGAGAAGAGAGGTTTCAGCTAGAAAGATGTGTATGACCCACCCTCCGGATGATGAAACGGAAAAAAGAAAAAAAGAAAGAAAAAAATGGCAATACCGACGGCCTAAGAAAGGGGCTTTGAGATGATGCATAGAACGCACCTCTGAATGAAAGGAAAGAAAAATTGACAAGAGCTGTGTGACACGAGGAAGAGAGTTTCAGCTGGAGAGATGCAATAGAATAAGGAAGAGGGTTTTAGGTAGAAAGATGCAGTGTAGAAGAACCCTTTCATTGATTGAAAGAAAGAAAAGGCAAACATGTATAATTTATTAGCTGGGTTCAAAGCTCAATTATGTTAAAATAATTGATTATTTAAAAGTTTGATTCTGTTATTGATTATGTGGTCATTGAGGGTGAAGCTTTGAACACCCCCAAATTGGTTTTGTTCCTTATCTCATGATTTTTTTTGGTCAATTATTATGGCCTTGGTGATATATGGTCGTGGCATAGACATAGATAATTGTTGTTCATATCAGCCATAGCTATATATGTTATAACTGCAACTTCTTCAATGGAAATGGTGAGAAAGTGTTTATAAAAATGATCTTTGAATCATCAATTATTCAAAATTTTATTTTTACATAGAGTTTTAAGTAATCATTAATTCAATAATCAATCCATTCATACATAACCAACTGAACATTTGAGATAATTGATTATTGCAAGTAGATAATAAGAAAATAATCAACCTTTGAAACCCCCTTTGAAACCCCCTAATATGAGGGAGAGGTTTTCAGCTCCAAAGATGCATAATAACTGACCCTTTAGAAAAGAAAAAGGAAAACACTAAAGTTGTTTGTAAAGTAATTTAGACATGGGATGAAATTGTTCATTAAGATTTCAAAACAGAACAAAATGATATGTGAGCATTAAATTGTTTAATTAATTTGAACTGGGTGTTGTAGATAAGATCAAAATATTTTTTACACTTTCACAAATGTTAGAAAAAGTTTAATTTTGAATGTGATTTTGAATGTAAATTTGAAAATAAATAACCAAAGGATGATTGGTAACACAATTGCATTATATGCAAATGATAACAAAATTCAACAATCTCATGTTGAATTTTGTTGTTTGATCAAAAATTTAAAAAATTATGAATATTAACCAAAACAATTGGGTGACAAAAAAAAGAGAGTACCTCAAAAGAAAAAAAGGTTGGACTAAATACAACTTTTAAAAAAAAAAGGATAACTATGCTTATCACTGAACACTTAATGACTTTGAGGAGGTCAAATCCCCATGCATTAGGAATTTGATTTTTGGGTTCAAAAAACAATTGTAGCCTTCCACCTAGCACTTGTAACATCACCAAAATTGCTCAATTGGATAAAAGAATGGGGGAAGATATGGGGCGTTTGGTGTAAGAGGGTTTAATGTTCAATGAAGGGTGAATTAAGACAAATTATGATTTCGAGCTTAAAATCTTTAATCAGAAGTTTTGTAAAGCCCTTGTTGATGCACCCATCAGATTTTTAATCTCTCAAAACGGATTTTAAAATAAGGAAGATATAGGGCTGGAACTAGAGAAAGGTTTAGAACTATTTTTTTCAAAAGGATTGAAGTGAACTATCACTCATCCCTCTTCCTGTGTTTTCTGCATTGCTCCTTTACTTCTGACTCCCAAAGAACATTTGTAGCCCTCCAGTTTGCACATCCAATGACACAAAAATCTCTCAATTCAGGTAAGGAATGAGGTAATGATTGAGAAATGTTTGGTGATAAGTATGTGTTCAGTGATAGGCGTAGTTAGCCTAGTAGGTAATACATATGAAATAAGGAAAGAGGTTTTCAGCTGGCTGCGGAGAGATTGATTGACCTGACCGACAATCTAAAAAGAAGAAGAGAGTAGCTAAATATCATAGACAGAGGAAGAGAGAGGATTCCAGTGAAAAAACACACCAGTTCCAATCCTACTTTCTTCTTCCTAGTCCACTACCAAGTCTTCACTGGTTTGTCTGCACTTGTGGGGAGGGGGGGGGGTAGCACACAAAAAAGTCTAAAGAAATCACATTCTTGCTGCCCACGTCTTTCAAATTCCAATCCACACTGTGAAACCACACAAATTCTGCATTGCTGCGTCCACTGGGGAAAAAACCCAAGTCAACACACACACACACACACACACACACACACATTCACACATATGGTACACACCAATCAGCACTACTTCCACTGGGGAAAAAACCCTACTTGGACATACACACACATTCACACTTATGTTCCACACAAATCAGCACTACTTCCACTGGGGAAAAAAACCTACGTGGACATACACACACATTCACACTTATGGTACACACAAAAAAACCTACGTGGACATACATATATTCACACTTATGTTACACACAAATCAGCACTCCTTGCACAGGGGAAAAAACCTACGTGGACATGCATGCATTCACACTTATAGTACACACACAAGTATATGTGAACCCTCTGAGACCCCAACAGAGAATTCAAGTGAAAAAACACAAAGAAGAAGAAGAAGAACGATGGTGGATCTCAAGGCTCTTGCTGAATGAAGATAACCCAGCTCTGTCTGCAACTATCTGGACCCCTTGATTGATTTGCTGAGAGATTATGGAAGTTGGGGAAGGATCGGCTGCAGCAGCAGCAGCAGCAGCTCCAAGGTCTGTTGCTGCTGCAAGAGAATACAGAACAAGAAGGGAACTGAAATTCAAGAAGAATGAGGAAGATTTCGAGGAATGGTATGAAGATGTGGTGGTGAAGGGGGAGCTCATCGAGTACTACCAAGTCTCGGGCTGTTACATCCTTCGCCCATGGTGCTACTCTATCTGGGAATCTATCAAGAGCTTCTTGGACGCGGAGATGAGGTGCATGGGTGTTGAGAATGCTTACTTCCCTCTCTTTGTGCCTGAGAAATTGCTGAGCAAGAAGAAGGATGTGGAAGAAGAAGAAGAAGGAGAAGGAGAAGAAGAAGAAGAAGAAGAAGCAAAAGAGCCCCGGAAGTTTGCAGCACCCCCTGAGGACCAGGAGAAGGTTGTTGCATGGGTTACCAAGGCGGGAAGCGTGGAGCTGGACGTGCCTGTTGCCATCCGACCTAGCAGCGAGACAATCATGTACCACAGTTTTGCGAAATGGATCCAAAGCCATAGAGACCTTCCCTTGAAGCTCAACCAGTGGTGCGACGTGGTGAGGTGGGAATCCAAGGACCCGACTCCATTCATCAGGAGCAAAGAGTTTCTGTGGCAAGAAGGCCACACGGCATTTTGCATCAAGGAAGAAGCTGATGCAGAGGTAGGAAAGAAAACTCGAGAGTCTCCAGAGAGCCATTCTTCGCTCTTTCTTTGCCCATTTTCTGGTTTGCAAAGTAAATGTTTTCTTCAAGAGAGCAACAATTGGAGACTCAAAGGAATCCCTTGACAAAAGCCGAAGCTTTGATGATGTTTTTTTCACAGGTGCAAGAAGTGCTGGAGGTTTATTGCCGAGTCTACGAGGAGCTGCTGGCAGTGCCAGTGATCCAGGGCGTCAAGAGCGAGCGAGAAAAGTTTCCAGGCAGTCTCTCCACGGCGACGGTAGAGGCGTTCGTTCAAGGACCTCGCGGAATCCAGGGCGCCACAGTGCGCTCTCTTGGCCAGCACTTCTCCAAGGCGTTCAACATCACGTTCGAAGATGAAGCTGGTGCGAAGAAGCGCGTGTGGCAAAACTCGTGGGAGCTAAGCACGCGTGCAATCGGAATCATGGCGATGGTACACGGAGATGATCGCGGCTTGGTTCTTCCCCCAAGAGTGGCACCAATTCAGGTGATCGTCATCCCCACATCAGGAGCATCGTCAAGCTCAGAAACGATAAACGCAGATGCTGCAGACCTTTCGCAAGAATGCAAGTCCGTGGCTCATTTGCTACAAGAGGGAGGCATAAGATCTGCCACGGATCCGCGAGAGGATTGCACTCCTGGCTGGAAGAATGCGTACTGGGAGATGAAAGGAGTTCCTCTGCGGATCGAGATTAGTGCTCGCGACATGGAGAATCGACAGGTGACTGTAGCTCGTCGAGACTTGGCGGAAGGTGCAAACGGGCACACGACTGTGGTTCCCAAGCATGAACTACTAGAGACGGTCAGGGAGCTTCTGGATCGAATCCAGAGATGTTTGCTGGAGAGCGCTCGACAGCAAAGGGATGCAGCCATGGCTGTGGCACTGAACTGGCAGGATTTCAAGACCGTGTGGCAGAGGAAGAAGATGGTGCTGGCTCCTTGGTGCGACGAAGTTGAAGCTGAGAAGCAAGTAGAGGAGAAGTTGAGGAGGAGGTGCAAGCTGATGCTCCGCATGCCTTACGAGCTTGACAACAACACGCACCTAAGCTTGATAACACGCATGATTACCACCTTATCTGCAGATACCAAGTGCTTTGTGACAGGGAAACCTGCAAAGAGTTGGGGATTGTGGGGTAGGAGTTTCTGATTCCCCAGTCCCAGCCCATGCCCTGATGCTGCTGTTGATGATGACAATGAAGAACAACACAATAGTCTGTGCATGCTACCTTCAAATGTGCAAGATCCAGCAATTTGCGCATCCCTTTGTTGCTTGGAGTATAGCTGCAGACACAATGCATTCAGACCAACAAACCTTCAACAGAAACTGTATAGGGGAGAAGGTTTAGATACAACAGTAGGAGAGGAAGGAGAAAGTGATGATGGCAATGAAGATGAAGAAGAAGCATCAGTCTGCAGATTGAGGGAGTGCAATTGTTTGAATTAGGGATGAAGAAGATGACGATGACGAAGAAGAAAGATGCGTTGGTCTGTAGACTGAGTGAGTGTGTCTTCACCCTCTTCACCCTCTTTGCTTCTGCCACTTTTATGAAGCTATATTCTTGAGTCTAAAAGAGCAATGGCTCATCTTTTGCACCATTTGTTTGCTTTGAATTTATGAACATCTCATGATGCAGCCATGAGTCCAATCCACCAGGCAATTTTGCCAGCTTGATGCCACCACGTTGTGGCTGTACTGTGCATGTGCAAGTTCTACGCACATAGCTGCCACTTTTTTGTGAACTGAGCAATAAGATTGTGTGTGTACTCCATGGCATAGAATATGTCCAACAAGATTGTGGACATTGTAATGCATGCAATATGTGTGAGCAACAAAGCAGAGATCTAGATTGGTTATTGTATTGAAGAACTCAAGATGGTAACAGACCAATGCTTGTGTTTTCTTTACCAGATATGGAGCCTGGACTTTTGCAGCTTTGATGGGGTGTGTGCTCGTATCAATTGCTGCCCCCCTGAACAAGTAAATTCTTCTATCCACAAAGTTCTACATTTGCACATTTGATCTCATGATTAGTACAGCAATCAAACATATACCTCTGCTTGTCAAGAACCTGCAGCACACATCTGGATGTTGAGATTCTACTCCAGGTCTTCCCATATCATCAAATGCACCACCAGTATTCAAATTGCCTATTCCAGAGAGCTATGTATCCAGGCACTAAAACAGATTCGTTAGCAAAATTGCTGACTTGTCTTGTGACAATAATCTATTACTTTGAAACTGGCTTCTACTGGAAACTTGGATCCTCTGATTGAATCTTCTTCTTCATTGATACAAGAAGCATGATGCAGTTGAAGGGTACATGTATTCACAGCCTTCTTCACTCAAACAACTTTGATGGAGAGCAACTTTGATCATGGAGGCAAAATCATGAACTCCCACTTTCTTTTTCATTGTAAGCTTGGTTGCAACCCAACAGCTTTCCACATATACAGGGATTGTTCAATGCTTTTGGTCATGCACATTGTTCATCCAGTTGCCTTCTGTGAGAAATGTTCATACTGAGCAATGTTTTGAAATTAGGTAGCTTCTTGGAGTGTGGAACTGAGGGGGTTTTTTCTAATCAGTTCTTAGGTGGAAGAATGGGCAAACAAGATGCCTTGGAGAGTATCCACCTTTCACTACTAGGTAGTAGTCCTCAAACTTATACTTCCTGCAGCCTTTGTTTATCCCTCTTCCATCAAAACCTTCAGGAATCATCGTGGTGAGTACCATCAACATCTTATTGAAAATGTCAAGTATTATTGTTGGAACTTGCCTGTTTTGATGGTCCTCTAGTCTAGTCGTCAGGAAATTGGACTCTGAATCCAGTAGCACTAGTGCAATGCTCACAGGACCTTGATAACTACTGTATGCGTTGTTTTGTGAGAATTGCTGAAATTTCTGAATTTTGAGTTCCTCACATATCCCCAATAGACTCATTTATGCATTTTCTTTTGGTCTTTTTCCGAAAGGATAAGGGGGTTATGAGAGTGATAGATAGGCTGGTGAGTGGTCTCAGTGCTTTAGCATTTACTAACCAGTCACTTTTGGACCTTGGAGTTCAAAGACCACTTGATAGAGCCCTTGTTTGCACACCCATTGTTATTGTTTACAATCTTCAATTCATGTAAAAATTGTGGAAGATAGTTGTGTTTTGTGGGTTGTGGTTGTAAACAATTCTGCCACAAAGTAGAAAAACAAAATGGATGCATAGTCTCCATATGAATTGGGGAATTGGGGTTCATATGTAATGCAAAAGTTAATTTATGTTTTGAGTGTGTGTGCATTATTCACTGCATGTTCATGTGTGCTTGTCTTTGGTGAGTTACAGGGGTGCAAGTACTTTTGTTACAACTGAATGCAAAGTTCAATAAGTTGGGGTTTGAAACCTCCATAACTGACTTTGTCAAGGTTGCTAAATACAACATGCAGCATTTTTTTCTCTGGAAGAGAATTTGAGGACAATTCAAGCATTGCTGAAAATTGTAACATACAAAAACTTTACAAAGTGCAAATGTAAAAAATTATGATTATTTGACTAAGATCATATGTCAATTGTCTCAATACACCATTCACTTTCACCATGGTTCAAAAAAATTCTTCTTCAACTATTAAATCTACTGTTCTTCTTTTAGAATGAACATAATCAAAAGTGTGCTAGTTTTTTTAGTATTGGACTTCTTTTTTTTTTTGGTCCTTCAATTGGGAGATTTGATAATTCTATTTTGAAATTGTTGGCAAGTTACATGATTTCAACTCAAAGTTGTTTATTGATAACAATCTTCAATGTGCTATTTTTGAAAAGAATTCTCCCATGTACCTTTATAACCATTACCTTGTGTGTTTTCCAGTATTAAGTTGATCTTGAACACATAACCCATTGCAAAGTGTTGTTGGTATCCTAAAGTTGTTGAATAATTTCTCAATCTCTAAAGGGGGAATGGGTGTAGATTGATATTTTCTCAACAAAAAAATAGTTATTTTCATATTTGTTAGTTGGGCAAGTGCAGGTAACCCGACATCTATATGCTTCTTTGAATAAGGTTGGAAAGGTTTTTCATGTAACAGAAGCACACCACATGGGCCTGAAACCTTATATGGGTTTCAGAGGTAAGAATTTATTTTTTCACACAGTTCTTATTAGATAGATTTGGGCAGCAATTTACAAAAATATTCATATACAACCATCCTAAACCCTAAACCCTATATTCTTATAAAACCATTTAAATGGAGGATGGATTTATCTGCCTTCAGCAGGGATCATCCACACCTTATATATATTTAATCTTCATGTGGGCTGTACATCCCAAAAGGAAACTCAACATTTTCATCTACATATCTTACTTAATTTGAATTTTGGATAGGTCATTAACTACACAAAAGGTTCCCTTTTCAACATTTGAACCTCTTCCATATCTCATGGGTTTATTTTCATCACACAAGTCCTAGTGAGGAACAGAGAATTGGGTTTGTGACATTTCAAATATGCGAGGAAAAAGAAAGATTTAAAAATACATATATCATCTAAGCCTAATGCACATTACATCACCATCCCAAAGATATTATTCTGAAAGCTTATTTCTTTAATTTTTAGAAGGGTCAATGAGTTTTGTGAAGGGTATTATTTATTATTTTATCAGTATCTCTTAAAACCATGTTTGGAGCAAGTAAGGTTAACCCTTTTGATTCCAATTTCCCACCCATCCATGTACACCATTTTTAAGTCTATAAGAGTTGAATTAAAATTGATGTGTTATAAAATCAGTCACCGAACATATATTAACAAACTCAATTTCCTTTTAATAATTGCAAACATTCTTACGGGTGAGGGCACATTAAGGTAATTTTCATGTGTGATTATGCAACTCTCATTTATGTGGTTTTCACCTTGTTATAAATCATTATGAAATTTGCAAACTAAAAACCTATTTGCCAATATAGGTAATCATATAAGACATCTAGGAGGAAAGCATAATGGTCCAACAAATACCTACAAACAAAAGGTGAAAATCCAGAGGTGTAGGTTATTAACAAAATGATCAAGTGAGATGACCAATGCCTCTTTAAAAAAGGTCCAACAACATGCTAAAACTCTTTAGTTTATTACATAATGATTTCTGATTGAAAAAAGAATTTAAGAAAAAAAAGAATGGATGAAACAAAAGATGATACATCCTACAAAATGTGGTGGAAAAGCATAAAGAAAATTGATAATAACAAAAACCACGTGTAGTGGGTCTTTCACCTAGTTCCTCTAAAGTCAGCAATTCATTCATGCTTATCACCAGTGTTTTTTTTCCCCCCAATTTCAGATGTTGCATTATTAGCTAGCATTCCAAGAGGGATTATTCATTAAATGGCTACAAGTTTTTACACAACCTGTCTGAACAGTAAGCAAAAAAAACTAGTTAAAAAACCGCTACCAAACTAAAAGCAGAGTCCAAATGTGATGAATTTTTTTCCCCAGAAACCAAAATCTCGAAATTCGTCGATTTTTTTCAGAAAAAATGGGGATATTGTGATAGAATATTCTCTTTTATTTGTATTTTTCGCAATTTGGCGAAATTCCCCACCCACAAAAAAAAAAAAAAGGCTGTTCATCACTGATCAGCAGCTTAGCCTAGGCACTGACAACTTGTGCTGATACCTACCCACACAGCTTCCTTCCTTTCTTAAATATTCCTAAACTCAAGAATCCGATTCCTGATCTTTTTCTGTATCTGATTCTCCACTATTGCAGATTTTGTTTACGAAGGTGTTCAGATTATATATGCTGTCATAGGTTCTTCAAATTGCAAAATACTCTTTTTTCTGTCTCACTTACAACTCTGCTGTTTTGCCACATGGTTTGTTTGTTTGTTTTTTTTGTTTTTTCTTTCCTGACAAGTTTTGGCATCCTAGCAACAACCCCCAGAAAAAAATGAAAAAATAAAAAAAATTAAACGGAGGTGCCAATGATACAAAGGAAATTTTTTGAGGAAAAAATTGGGCCTGAGTTGCCACATTTGTGAGGAAAACATTCTGCAATGAAAACATTCTGCAATCATCGTGTGTTCCACCATGTCACCAAAATATAAGATGAATCCTAATTTTTTTTTTCTACTTTCCTCTGTGACCTGTAGCCCAATTTGGATGAGTCCTCTTGTGGATGACGGTTTGCCAAACTTTTGCACGTTTGCAAATAGTGTTTATATGTTGTTTATATTTCCATTTGCAGCAAGGTTCCAGATTGAAACGAAAAGGGACGTGAAAAGAAGATAAAAAGTATCTTATACTTCCGTACTGATCTTCAGCAAACAAGCAAATCACAATCCAAGCCAAGAAGTACAAAATCTTTGAAAAAATAAAGACTGGAGGACCAACACTAGACCATGATTATATAATGTCGTCTTTCCTGTCTTGGGGTTATCGACGGCTTTCCTGTCTTGGGGTTGTCGACGTCTTTCCTGTCTTTGGGTTCTCGACTTTGCAGGGTACATACATACACACAGTTCGTTGTGTTTAGGCAATTGTCGTGTGGCCTTCTTCGACTACATAGCCACCAGGAAGACTCTGGCCTGGTGGGCAGGACAGAACCAAACCCTAAATCAGGGCTTAACAACCCAAACCCTCCAGCAGGCCCAGCTCCAGAGCCTCAGCATGCACAGAGATCCAGGTCCTTGCACATTGAGATATGGGCCAAGGAAAAAAATCATAAAGCCTCCTGCAAAAGGATCCAAGAAAGGATGCATGAAGGGCAAAGGAGGACCCCAGAATGCAATGTGTAGTTACAGAGGGGTTCGACAAAGGACATGGGGCAAATGGGTAGCTGAAATCAGGGAGCCGAACCGAGGTTCAAGGCTCTGGCTAGGGACATATGCGACAGCAGAGGAAGCAGCTCATGCCTATGATAAAGCTGCAAGAGTGTTGTATGGCTCTTGTGCTCTCTTGAATTTGCCAGATGGGTTACCTGGAGCTGTCGCTGCAGGAGCTGGAGCTTCAGAAGCTTGTACATCAACCTCACCTAACACTCTTCCTGGTAATCTGTCATTCTCCTATGTCTTTCTTCCTTCCATATTTCTTGTTGGGGAAGAAGCTTCCTCTGCCCGTCTGTGATGAGGTGGGTGGAAAAAATGCCAAAATTCTGTGATGTCCAAGCCAAAAACTTGAGCTTTGGACTCACAACCTCTACTAGATACACAGGAGACATGTTTTTCCCTTCATATTGCCCACACATTGTATACAAGTTTAATGAATGCTCTCTGTTCATTCTAAAACTGTTGAAATTTGAGAGATTCAAAATTGGGGCTGCTGAACTGTTGCTTCATGCTTGAAAATTATTTCTGTGAAAAGAGCTGATTATCAGTTGCAGGTATGCAAAGTCCATGAAGAGAATGCTTTGAATGTTGCCAAGAAAACTGTCCTTTCTGCAGTCTAAATGGGATAATTTACATATCCTCAATGCAGTTTTCATGCTAAGCCTCCATGGGGTCTGTCAGAGCATCCACAACCATCATCAGAAAGAATTGTTAGTGATGCTTACCCTTATGTAAATGTCGTTGATGTGTATATGACAGGTTGTTCACTTCCTCAAGACACAGAGAAGCTTCAGGAATTGAAGGTGAAAGAAACTGAGTTATCAACCAACAGAATGGCTTCAGCTTCAAGTCAAGATCTTGCTACAAATATTGATACTTTGAACTCAGAAGCTTCAGAAAAGCATGTGATGTCCAATCGGAATCTATACATTAATGAAGTTGCCATGCAATTGGAGCATCAAGAGGGAGGAACCCAAGAATTGTTGCAGCGTGACCTTCAAGGGAGTGACAATTTGTTTGATAACCTAGACTTTTTAGATATGGAATTTGATGGTGCTGAGTTGCCACAGTTACCTGCTAGGAGTAACATTGATTCAAGCATGATGACAAATATTAGCACTTAAACTCAAGTGATCTGTGGGTTAATCTAGCTTGTCATGTCAATGTCTCAGATGGTACAATGGACTCAGATGCATTGAATGTTAGTAGGCAAACTGGAAGTCTCAAGGCTGGGACAGATTATTTTCAGGATGAAACTAGGGCTCCATATGTAGATCTTAAAAGATGCTGATTCCTCATGAGATTTCAAATATCCAGGTTGCAGTGAACTCTTGAGTGCATCTGTGGATTCACAACACAACTATGGGAGCGGCAGCAAATGCTCAAACCCTGGATCCAACAATAGAGATTTCAAATATCCAGGTTCCAGTGAACTCTTGAGTGCATCTGTAGATTCACAACACAACTATGGGAGCGGCAGGAAATGCTCAAACCCTGGATCCAACAATAGAGGTTTTGATGAAGTGATTCTGGTTCAATGTTGTTTGGAAGTCATGAGACACATTTTGGTTTCTGAAGGGGTGGCTTCAGCAGTATTGTGTTTGATGAGGAAATTAGCTTCGGGTCTCTTGATAGGAAGTGTTAGAAAATGAGGCCCATATCTCAAGTCTCAAGTTTGATTATGCAAATTTTTTCTGGGGAAAATACCTCAGCAAGCCAGTGTAGGCACAAAGAGAGCCCAGTAGCCCTGGAGAAAGTTGCAGAATGATTGTGTTGTGATATCAACTGTGCTTTTCCATACAACCAAGACCATGCCCGAGTTAAGATTCCAGAACACTACAACATGGGCACACACAAAATGGTTTATTTGCAAAGCACAATGGTATTTGCAAACACATCCTGAAATTAAAAACAAATATAATCTATATCCTATTCAACAGAATTTTGATAAGACAAATATAATAGCATTGAGGAACATGGGGAGGCATAACACACCTCCCCATTATTTTGTGAATTGGATAGTAACAAAAGGATCATGATAGGTGCAAAGAGGAAACAATTGAAAATGTGGAGCAACAAACCATGCCCAAAAATCCCTCTCCAACAAATAGTAGGAACAAGATTTTAACATCAGGAGCAAAATAATTAAACCAACCAATCACTAGCAACAGATGAGGAAGAAGGTAGAGGAAGATATGAATCTAGACATAACAAGAATAAAAAAGCACAAATGCCATGGAGTATTGACCGTACATGTTCCAATCAGCAAACTTCAAACATGATTTCTCTCCAAATACTGAAAAATGGACACTGGCAGAGTTACAGAAAGCACTGAATTTACAAATAGGTTTACATCCTAGTAGAATTTTGAGGCTTGAAATATGTCTACAGGATTGCAGAGAAAACTCCCCAATAATACTTCGAAAGCAAACTGTTTAGCCTGTTTCAGCATTCACAACAAGATTTGAAGGGCTTATAAGCTGATGTGTGTGTACTCACATGGTGTATTGACTATAGATGTTCCAATCACCAAACTTCATACAAGATTTCTCTTGAAATATTCAAAGATGGGTACTGGCAGAGTTACAGAAACCACGAATTACAAATAGATCTACATCCTAGTACAGTTTAGGTTTGAAACATGACTATAGGATTGCAAAGAAACTCCCAAATAACCCTTTGAAGGTAAGGTGAACTGTTGTGTCTGTTTCAACAATTCACAGCAAGATTTGAATGCAATCATAACCTTATATGAGCTTCACTCATATAATCAGATTATCCCATTCATCACAAATGGCAATGTCTGGCTGCCATTATAAACCCATTAATTTCATCAGCTCCCCTACAGTTGATATAGAATATCTGTTTCATGAGTTCTTATGTTGCAGTTACAGAAGCAACACGAACACTTGGTCCTGATGCCAGCTCGCACAAAGGATACATTATGAGATTGCAGAGAAACTTCACAATAGCACTACAAACATAACCTGCTTGTATATCCTTGCAAAACTAAAACCAACACAAACTGGCTAGTAAAGCACCATAAGACCTATACATTACCCTTGACAATTAAGTTGGAGAACTCTCCAAACTTGTAATTTGAAGTATTACCGAATAAAAGACCTGGAGCTAAAAGATGAGACTCCCAGGCCAGCCACAGACACATCTTAATAGAAAAGTGTCAGAAGAACAAAAGAGTCCACAAACATTGGAGAATGTTAGTTCATAATGAACTACTGAACATATTTTGTATGAACAATTGCAGAAGTCTCTCCTACGTCCAGTGACAATCAACAGAAATATGTATATTACTAACTAACTACCATAACATCCCTGTTGACTTCATAACAGCAGGAAAAGGGTGATGTCATACACCTATCTGCCTGCTGTGTTTGTTGTTTAACAGGTCCAGAAGTGAAGGAGCCAAAAGCTGGTGAGAATACTAGATGCTTAGTATCATAAATACTTATTGCAGGGCCAAATGTTGTCAATTGATGAAACAATTGATTCTAGGAGAGAGTGTCAAAGCTTCTCTCCCGTTCAGATAATATCGTGATCCTCCTCACAGATGTTGCAAAGTTCCTACAGATCCATAACCAGATGTCAGTTAGAGCGTGTCTCAAATGATGTAGGCTTGGAGATTTTGCATACATATTTAAAAAATTAGAAGCACTCACCTGTAGGGCTCTTGGCCAATGCCTTTAGTGAAACCATCGGCTTTGTAGACAACCCGATCATGGAGATGTGCTTTTGGAATACTAAACATGGCCGCTAAGCGCTCATAAAGCTCCTCATAAGTTGCAAGCTTTGACAGATCTAGAGTACGCCCAACCTCTTCACTCTCACGGAAAACTTTGCAAAGGAAAGTTACATCACCAGATATCTGATCCTTACCCTGTGCTGAGACAGGTTCCCGCAACCACTCAAGGTTTCCTATCAGGTTATCTCCCAACTGATCTGCCTTGTAACGACTGCCATTGAGTTCATACCACATCAATCGTCCTTCTGTTCCCATCGATCGTCCATTAGGAACAGATGTAAACTGCTTTATGCAATCCTTGCTATCCTCCTGCTTGTTCTGCAATAACCAATTTCCAGTTGCTGTAGGAAGAAGAAGTCCATCCGAAGAATTGCTTACTGGGGGAAGTTGCAGCTGGGGTTTTGAGGACTGAGCAGGGTTGATTGATTGCCCAAAAAGGAAAAACGATCTTGGACCAGTCTTATTAGTGGTAGCAGACCGTTCGCTTGGTAATTCTGCTGCAGGCAAAGACAGATGTTCAGGAAGAGATGAAAAGATCTTGGGGTCAGGCAGGAGAGAGGTTCGGGCAGGTGGGTCATGCTCAGCATGGAAAAAATTAGTGTCCGGGATGAAGTCCCGAGATTGCTTGTAACTGGTTGGGAAATCTGAGACCAGAAGCCCATAAATGCGATCATGCCTGGCTCCCTGCATGCCAGCAGAGGCGTCTTCTGTGAGGGGAGGAAGCTGCCCGGACACAAAATTGTTGGTGGGCAGCCCACTTAATAGCCCAGGTGCCTGCAGATGTAGCAGCTCTGATGGCAGGGCAGGTCGAGGTTTTTTCTTGGGCAGAGGAAAAGGGGGTAGCTGCATGGGCAGTGTTGCCACTAGCTCTACCTGCCAAGGGCTAGCCCGGCCTACGCCCTGTAGTAGATCTGGCTCATCCCATGTCACCTGCCAATTCAGCAAAGACTTTGTCAATTATTCTAGATATGCCGGTCCTTCCTCATTTGGCTCACAGTATACTACAATGCCCTATGATCACAACTCTGCTGAAGCTTAAATTGGACATACAAATACATTTAAGGAATCAACATGTTACCAATCCCTGAACAATGAAGATAGGCAACTACCTGCAACACACGCCATGGAGATTTGGGCCAAAGAAGTGGATCTGCTGGTTGGACAGCTGAGATAGTTCCCATAAACCAGCTGATTCGGGAAGAATCTTCAGTCTCAAATGCCATTTTGAACCGCATGCCTGCATACCAATTGTGATCCAATGCCTGCTTCACCAATGCAGCCTTCACACAAAACTCAGCTGTACTGGCACGGGGATAGTACACCACCTCAAATTGCTTTCCAGCAACAGCCAGTGTAGCTGCTTCTAGGACAGATTTTGCTGTCACCCGTGCACGGTTCCGTGCAAAACTGCTTGTGGAGGAGGAAGCATTTGCAATTCCAGGGCGGATTGACGTGTTGGAAACCCCAGGACCAGCATCTAAGTAATCAGAGAAACTCTCAGTGCCTTTTACTTCCCAGCGGGAGGGCCGCACTGGCACAGATGAGGTTGCAATGGTTGAAGAGTGCCAGGCACTTGAGTCGCTCCCTGTTGTACCACGCATTGAGCGACGAACCCCAACACAAAGCTCTCCAGATGCACTTCGGAGGAATACAATGGCATCCCCTGCCACTAGCTTCTTTTGGTTCACAAATGTACTCCACCCTGTTGTCAATAGATGTCGCCTTGGTGTCCCCCTGCCACATACATCAGTTTCCTCCCTAAGTCCAACTTCAAGAGCACAAGATCTCTGCAGCAGATTGACAGAGATCTTCAACCACACTGTGTATGGAATTGACCACCTACCATAACACTTTCAAGGTGGCCTTAGAAGATTCCTCACTGCTATGATTACTAAGTCTTTCAAATGATCCTTCTGAAATTCCAAACAAATAACTGCCAAACAGAAGTGTCTCTTCTATCACACAAACCTGTAGTTGTTCGTATAAGAACTTAAAAAAATAACTCTCTCTTCAGCAAACCAAATTAACTCACCATTTTAGCTACAAAGCTAAGGACCCATGAAACTGGCTATCGGCTACTCTGAATTTGGCAGAATCTGAAATACTGGAACCCACATGAGGAATACGAATCATGTTAATATTCTGGCTGACAATGCTTGTCAAAAATGCCAATTCCTTCAGAACCACAGGGGGCAATGCCCAGGAACATGGGATTGATTCCCACAAAAGCAAGCATGATGTCCATGCCAAAGAATCTTATCAGAAGCAGGCATACCTGTATATATGCCGAAACTTCCAAACATCACCATGAACGTCTTTTGCAAGAACAGTCTGAACTGGTGGATCAGCAGTGTAATCAAGTGGTGGAAAGATGGTCTCAGCACAGTATCTAGGGACAGAAAATCCACCTCCATTGTTAGCATCACTTTGTGTAAGTGTCTTTGCAAAAGAAGCTGGCTTTTTGTGCGGAGGAGATGGGGGCACATCCTCCAACCTGTCATTCAAATACATTGATGACACTGGTTCTGGCTGTAACCTCAACCGGGCAAATACCTCATCTGTCTCTGTATCAGCCATAAACTTCACAGAAACTACTTGACACAGCACAGTTCCATAAGGTCCTAAAGACCTTGGGAATTCAGGGGTTGTTGCTGCTTGCTCTGCATGGCCTTGTGGAAAATATATTACTTTTGCTCCAGGTGGGGGGAGCTGCACCATCCCCCCTGCACATGCATGCCACAGTTGGGGATCAAGGCTTCCCATCCCCTCAACAACTCCAGTTCTCCTGTCACGTCCTCCAGAATCATCCAAGTTTTCTGCCTTCACATTCATGGTGACCTCAGGACCGAATCCAGGCATTCCAAACCAGACTACCGGATCCCCCAGCACAAATTGAGTCCACTCTGCTTATGTTCCCATGGAAGGCGCCAACATTCTCAGCATATGTATGAGCTTCTCGTCAGAGAGCTTTGATTGACTGCGAAGGAGGGAAGAGTATCCACAAAGCTTTTGTCGCTCCACCCAACAAGACAGTCAGCTCTGTATAAAAATGGAGAAGAGTATCTGCCAGTTCTTGATTATAGCAGCAAAACTACAAGTCAACCTGATGGTTTGAGCCACTGGGAAAGAATCGCTGCCACTGCCCAATTACCTCAAAACAAGTTGCTGAAAAAACCATGAGACAGAACATAAGATAACATATCACTCACATTTTCAAACAGCATCCTGTCAACTACTAAACCTGAAGACTTCTAAAATGTGCATCACACCTGTGTATTAGCCCAAATTGCATCCCCGTTAGTACAACATCTCAGGCAAAACAAAGTTCTCATATCTACTGTCACAAACTTTGCAACAGTTTCTTCTTCTTCAATCTCTGGAAAGTATTGGCAACCCGGCACTTGAGACTCGGCATAAATTTTAAGACTGTTGTTGCAATCAAGAGAATAGCATTAGTTGCATAAGGTCTAGATTCAATGACTGCTTCTAACAAAGATTTCATACAGAACCTGATCAATTGAATATTCGCATCTCAATTTTATGTTTCTTCTCTCTGAAGGGTGTTACAGGTCTATCAAGAAAAATGAAGATACATACACTTTGTATTTTGCTGTTCAAGGTTTGATGGATCTTGAAAATCAAATCAAGCACACCCAGAGAAACTCATTACAGCAACCCCCAAAAGCCTTCCAAACTTTTGAAGCAGATAGGAAGAAGGTGTGGACATGCTACAGCAGACCACCTGCAATCATACACTTGTGATGTTAATGTCACAATACTGAAGTGAGGAAAACAATTGAGAAAAGTCACCAAAGAGAAAGATACCCTATTCATCAAAACCTATCAGTTTTGAAACTCAAACTCACAAGACAATGACAGTGCTCTAAACATAAAAGGAACTTGCAGATACCTAACCTTTAAGCAGAGACTACAAGAGGAGACAGAGAAGAACAAAGTTTGACCTTAGTATAAAGAGAAGATGAAAAGGAAATATCAAAATTTGTTGCAAGCTGCATCTTTGTTAGGAGATGAGAAAATACTCAGATCTTAGTTTAAATTTTGGGAAAAGAGTTGCAATCGGTAGAGTTTTACAAACACCAAATTCACCTGGTAGCTTTAAGGACCGATTTTTTTCTTCCACCAGAAGGTACATGAAACCAATGGGGACCAGGATGGCAAAGAAACTTGGGCACCAAACAGCAAACAAGGAAGAAGATATTAGGGGAGAGAGAAAATGCAAAAGTTTAACAACCACAAAGCTCCCTAAATGAGGATCACAATTAGGGAACTTTCAGCAGCAGAGAAGCTTACCAAGAATCCAGAGCCCCAAAGGAAACGGAGACCAGCCACACCCAAGGAAAAAAAAAGAAAAAATTAAGTCTTTGGAAAGCTTCTCACACAGATCCAATCTGTGGTTTCTCCCTTCTTTTTCCTTCACAAACAAAACACACACAACCCCATTTTTCAAGAATGCTAAAAACAGAGAGAGGGCAAAACAAGCTTAAAGGCAGAAAGTCTTTCAAGACCCCAACTCGCAAAAAGCTCCAAATTTCACAAGCTATGGCAGCAGCAGCAGTAGCGGTAGTGCCTTTCTGATAATCGCTTCCTCCTCAAGAGTTTTCTTTTTCCACCCGTGATCTTTTCCAACACCAACAAACTCACATTTCAAAGGAAGCAACTTTAAACTACTCAAAGTGTTTCTTCCTCCACCTCCTTTCCCTCACCATCACCACCACCACCACACTTACCCCCAAAAATGCAGCTCAAAGCTTTGGCTCTTCAAGCCCTAAAGAGTGCACACCCGAAAGACCCAAATTTGCTTAACACCCACAAAGTACCTCAAAACTCCTCTGATGGTTCTTCGTTTCTCAAAGAAAACCACAGAGACACTAGTAGGGGGCACTGGGGTAAGTAAAGCCACTTCTTCTTCTTCTACCGAGAGACCCCAAGCGCGGCCTCCTAACGGACTTCAAAACTTTTATCACATCTTTTTAGAGAGAATAAGCATGGCGTCCCAGATCTTCAAATCTTCGTGAACAAAATCCCCGTCATCAGAAAACCATAGACAACATAATCTTGCCTTTGCTTGCTTCATCACTACCTACCTAGGCTCTACAAGTAGGCAGAGGAGAAGGGGTGGGGGGTGGG
>Ga0116231_10002343_pt1 | contig 39584 bp, 32 predicted proteins | sample S1TSphgellanicum_2_FD_89695 | JGI IMG/M metagenome (GOLD analysis project Ga0116231, IMG submission 89695) | Host-associated microbial communities from peat moss isolated from Minnesota, USA - S1T2_Fd - Sphagnum magellanicum MG | ecosystem: Host-associated > Plants > Peat moss > Unclassified...
AGCTAGAAGAAATTTTTCCAAAGATAAATACTTTAACAAAATTCCAGAGTAAAAAAAGGAAATAACCTTCCGTTCCCCTAAAATAATATGCCCCCCCCCCCCCCACAAAGACCTGTACTTTGAAATTGAAAAAGAAAAAGAAAAATTCAGTTGAAATTTTCTTTTTAGGGTTTTTCAAACAATTCAAAACCAGACCTGACGATTGGTTTGGTGCAAGGCACATAAGGGTATGCCCGAGAAGTCGGGCATTCTGGAAATAAGCCCCCCTCCCCAGCTGTTAATGCTACGGAGCAAATAGGGTTTGGCCAACTCCGATTCCAGCGATAAGTGCGCTTGGCCATAGGCTTGAGAGGAGCTGCAACCGGCCAAACCCTTCCTATTCTAACGGGTTGGCATCTAATAGCATTCCTTGGGTGTCCAAATATTTAGCATGTTGACACATCCGTAGGAGATTGACAGAAAATGAATTTGGCATTTTGTGCAAAATATTGACCAAAAACTCCCACTGCCAAAAGCAAATCATCCTACCTATACTTTCCTTTGGAGGTGATGGTTTGCCCTTTCTTTAAACTTGGGTTGCTTCAGGAGCAAGAGCTACCCATGAATATAGATTGAGTAAAAGAACGGAGGTTCATTCTCTTGATGACCAGGAGTCTACATGGTAACTTGAAGAACAATTTCATCTAGGTTTACCCATGACCTTTTTGTGAGAAGCCACATCGGAATCCTTCCACAATTGGAGTATGATTGGTTGAATCGGATAAAATATCGGCTTTCTTAGCCTTAGATTTAGGACATTAGATGAGGAACCTCCAAACAACATGCTATGCACTTTTCCTCAGTATGGTTCATGACACATTGCCACACAATACAGAGTCATCATATCACATCATCTCCAACCAAAGTTTCAAACCATTTGCTTTTGGTGGGACCATGAAGAAAGATGAGAATCTGCGGTGAGAATGAAATTCACAAAACTAATACCATTGTACAAGGGCACCTTGGACACATTTTTGTCTAATAATTAATTAATTGATTAATTTTGAAGATTTCATGTCAAAAATGGAAAATTCCTGTATATTCCAAAGATTCTGTATCTTCTTCACAAAGTTTTGTTCTTTGAATTTTATTTTGTTTCTGAAATTTTCAACATTTTTACAAAGGATATAATGAGTCTTGAAGCTGCCAATGTCCTACATAACTAAAAGAGAATGAAATCTTTAGATGAATATACTTATGTGTGTGTGTGTGTTTTGTCTGGGTGTGCGTGCACCCCCTGACAAAATAATAACAATAATAATAAAGTTATCCGTAAAGTCAGGCGATTAGGGGGCGAGAACGACCAGTTTCAGCATAATAGGGCATCAAATGCGGAATTGGGAATAAAATTTTACAAAACTAGTTTTTCCACCAATTTTGGTTGTAAACTGAGTTTCATCCTCTCTTTCCTTTTTCCTAACTGCCTGCCCTGCTGCCACATATATTTTTACTGCTCCTACCTGTACATCCACTATAATTACTCTCGACCTTGTGCATTAAATGCGAAGTTTCAGCATCTCATACTGAGATTTAATATAATTTCCTTACTTTGCGGATACTACTGAAAGAGGGGAAAGGGGGTGAAAGAGAGGGTGACTTTACATATAAGTTTAATAGCTTACAATTAAGGAAAAATTGTCACAAGAAAGTCACATCGAGAAACAAACTCTTTTTGGACAAAGTTTCCTAAGATTTTCACCTCAACTTAGGCTACTATGGATTGCCAAATTTACAATGTGGGTGTAACAAGAGCTTTTAAAAAGGCGTATGCAAAATGTTTACGCAACTGTGTTTGGTTTTTCATTTTGGCAGCTTATCTTAGATTGGGCACTTCAAAAAAAAAAAATCACCTTACATTTTCACGGATCCTTGTTTTTTTTGCATAATGGCATTATGAAGCATGAGGACAGCATCTTCCTTGTAAGAAACCCTCTTCATTTTTGTAGGGTGTCGTGCTCTTATTTTGACTACTTTAGCTGTCCATTGGATTAGATCAAGGTTGCCAGTCTTTCATGCCAAGGAAGGCCCTTGGATAATGATTTTCATATTTTAATTCCTATTAATTTATGATTTTCTTATTAAAATTCTTCAATATTTAAGTATATGTTGTGTGCTACTAGATCAGGGCCAAAGACTATAAAAGTCACACACGTTACAACATATACTTAAAATTGCTAAAGATGAGAAATAATTGAAGCGGGAGGGGGGAGGGGAAGGCTAGGAGGGAGAGTGCGTGGGTTGGACATGGAGCACGAAAATGTTGGCACCCTATTCATGTTGAATGGGCTCCAACAACAAATAAATCCCTCCATAAAGCTAATGTTCTCTAATAAATAGGTAACAATTACAAAAAGCATGACAATAACATGCAAAATTAAATGCAAATAAAATTTCAAAGTATTTACTTCATATGAAGAGATGGTAAGAAAAATCTTTCTCATCTAACAATCTGAATGTTACTAACTTTTTTGGGTCTTATTTTCTTATATTTAAGGTTTATCAATACAAATGTTTGAATAAGATTTCCAAGTTGGTAATTATTTCAAATGCAATCAATCTGTTGGGGTGAAATACAATGTTCAAACATTGAAATTTCTCCACATACTGAACTAAAATTCCACAATTCACATGGATTTTTCAAATGTTCATAAATCGAAAGAGAGTGCATATTTGTATATCAAGTTGTCAAAGATCTCAAACAATACAAAGATTGTGATCATGTAAGAAAACATGTTCTTGACATTACAAGAATTAAATAATTCTGGGTGTGGAGAAGTTATGACATTCTAAATAAGGAGTCAAGTTCAAAACTGATTTAAGTTTAGTAAACATTGAAATGTTGAAACATTATAGCATGAGCCATACATGCCCACTGGGTGAAAGCATAATTAGATGAATAGATTTTACTATCACCTTTGTAGTTTTTAATATTATGAATGAACGTTAAATGTAAAGCCATATTCAACATTAACATTAGAATTTTTTTAATTATTCATGTTACAAATAGATTTTAGTGAGAATCATATTTAAATATATGAATAAATTCTAACAAAAGAATGGATAAATAATGGATTTTTAAAAACTAAATATTATCCTAATCACAAAGTAAAACCCAACACATCTGAACTCAAAAAGTATGACATAGTAGGTTCAATTTTATTTTTTTCAATGTAAAATAACAACACTTAAATAACAACAATGAAGTGTTTAAGAATAAAATGCATGGAAACTTTCCTTGTAAATTTTTTTGATATTGGTAGCATAGGGAAATGTATGTTGAATGCATAAATTGTTAATTATCATATTGCAAGAGTTTTAGCAAATGTTCACAAAGCCAAAAGTGAGCTCCCAAAAAATGTTTTTATTCCACTTAGGTGACTCTTTAAATGAGAGTGGGTTAACTAGCTAAGTTGATGTGATACATCAAGATTTTAATTATAAGTATCAAAAGGTGATGCCAATGATAATTAATACATGATTTTTACATTATGTTTTAAAAGTCCAAATAATGATTCTTAACTCCAAACAAACATTTAACTTTCAAAGGTTGATTTTAGGCATTTTGAATATGTATCCCAAGATAACATTTTATGTCAAAATTTAACATTAGGTGTCTCAAAGAGGATATTGTTTGGGGGTATTATGTGAGGGAACATTAAATTTTTTCATCTTATTATTATCTGAATTTTTAATATTCAAAATTTTTAATCATCCTAAATTTAATAATTTAAATCTTATATTTGCATTAAATTTCGGTATCATATACATATTTTTGAATTTGTAGTTTTAGCTAAAGTTGTGAGGCATTTAGATCTTGTTCACCACAAGGAAAAGAAAGTTTTAAAATAACCTTGATGTGAAATTGTGAACATAAATTGTGATGACAAAGCCCAATTTTGAAAATTATTATTTAAAAATTTTATCTAATTTCCTTTTTTTTCTAATTTCAAAATTCATTATCTCCCCCCACCTGATGTCAAAAAATTAAGAAATTGCCACATACAAACCCACTCATAAAGGACTTTCTAATAGTATTAAGATCTTGCCCTCCTAAAAGGATTTAGTTTTGATTTGATTGAATCCCCAATGACAAAATTGTTTCAATATTCATTTAATTCTTGTACCACAAATCTAAACATTACCAAACTGCTTTGGTGCACCCCTTACTCATTGAGGGCTCTCTAGTGGTATTGAATTCATGGCAAAGGGCACCATGGTTTGTGAGATCGCAATGTGGCAAACAAAACAAAGAAATGGCACACACAAAACTAGGAAACTACCTTACTTGATAGATAGACTAATATGGCATGTGCCATTAGCCCAAGTGTGAATATGACTATTATTTCAAGTGTGAACATGATCTTGATGGTGAAGTTTAATTGTGAAAAAAACGATTTTAAATTTTAAATGAATTTCCAATGACGACATTTACTCAAAATTCAATATTTTCATCACCTTGAGTTAAAAATTTATAAAAGCACCTCGAAGAAATCCATTCATCAAGGACTTTCAAAAAAAATCATGACCTTGCACCAATTATTATTTATTATTATTATTTTGTTGAATTTTAGTTGACAAAATTATTCAATATTCAATAACTCTTGCACCATAGGTCTAAACATTACCACACAACCTTGATGCACCTCTATTCATTGAGGGCTTTCCAATAGTACCAAGACCATAGCACGAGGCATTATGATTTGGGAGATTGCAACACAACAAGCAAAACAAACAAATTAATTTTCCTTAATATATAGATGGCCCAAAATGTGAAAATTTTAACATTCTTCAACATGTAATTATCCATTATCACACATATTAAAGTGACAAGTTAATACAACCTTATTGTCACAAAATATTTTTAGCATGCAAAACTAATAAAAGTTTTAGTACGTTAAGTTACTTTTTTAAAAATGTATTGTTAAAAAATTTAAGAAATACCTTAAATGCACATCTTGGAGGTTCCATACAAATGTTTCACTTGTGCTCACAAATTATTCTAGGTTTGAAAAAGGTAAAACAAAATCTTATAAATAAAAAATGATGAAGATTACAAACATTTTGGGGTATCTAGCCATCTTTTGTCTTGACTTGGTGAACTTAACATGAAATTGAATGAAGGCTACGTTACTTTTACATTTTGCAATCTTGACAAAAACACATCATGATTCCTTATCATGGATGTAATGTCGTTTAAACATTCTCCTAACGGTTTTTGCAATGATGCACTTTACGGTTGTAATGCTTTGTGTATAACCAATCAAAATTGTTGATTTTTACACACGTAATAACCTCAATGCAAGGCATTTCATTTTATAAAAATGTCATACGTACAATGGGCCCATACATGCAATTGTACGGACCGAATGTACGAGTTCACCTCATTTTGTACACAACATAAAGCCTTGCTACTATGGCATCACCTTACTCTAAAATTTTAGGTGAATTTGGTTCAACCCTAATCGAATCAAGCAAATGTTTTTCACGTGTTACTAGATTATTGTGATGTAAGAATGCACTTTACATTGTAAGATCTTCCACATAGTTGTTCCACTAAAATTGCATCCATGAAATGTTCTCACGGGTTTGATTACGTCACCCGTTCTATTCAATGACACATTAAAAAATAACATCACATGAAGCAAGCTTGTCTAAAATGAACCAAACTATGTCCCATTTTGTTCAATAACACATTATAAAACAGCATGACATAAAACAAGCTCATTTAGGAATGAATCAAAACAAGAACAACTCCGTGTGCAATAATTAAAGTGCACCAAAATGTATTGCAAATTAATACAAACCAAAGCAAGTCCATGAACAAACAAAAGTATTTGGATTGATTTAACAATGTTCAGTTACAAATCAACACAAATCAAAACGACATCCATGTGCTAACAAACTTACAAGATCTCAAAAATCTTCATTTACAAATTAATACAAATCAAAGCAAATTCATGTGCGTTTGTTACAAGAGTTTAAAAAATCTTTATTTACAAGTCGACACAAATCAAAACAAAGTTCATATGCAAACAAAGTTATCAAAGCTACTAACGTTCACTTGCAAATTGAACACACATTGAAGCAAAACTCCATGTGCAAATAGGGTGTGTATGATGTGAACTTTGAAGCCCATAAATTGAAAACATTTTGAACTAGAACACAAAAGATTATTGATTAAAAAATAAATAAATATTTATTTATTTTGATCAGTTCATTAAAAACATTTTTTACTCAGTCCACCAATTGAAAATTAACACGTGGCCTCAAAAGTGCAAGGGACTAGAATCCAGTGTCTTTTTTGAAAAAATAAAAAATAAAAAATCTCTGACAGTCACCATAAAAGAACACAAAGTCATATGTCCAGGTTCAATGAACGTAAGAAAGAAGAAGGTCGCAAAGCGCCTTCTCCGGTCATGCACCAGACCGGCGCCCGCCAGCTCAGAGCACGGGTCCGGTGACGTACACCCGTGGAACAGTGGGACCCGTGCCGGATCCAACGGCGTCTGCTTCCTGGGTCGTGTCCGGAACCGGGGTCTGCGTCCCCGGGTCCAGGGGCACCTGTGATCGTCTCCGAAGGCAAACCCGATAAGTACGTTGTTGGTTTCTCTTCTGCGTGTGTGTGCGGCGCTCGAGTTGATCTTCTCGCTGTTGTTGTTGCTGTTCAAGGCGCAATTGGGATCATCGAAAACAGTGGTAAACGTTGGCAATTATGCACTCCGTTTGTTGATGCTCGTCACTCTTTTTCTGCTCCGCATTGGTTTTTTCCCCTTGTTTTGGAGACTGTTTTGAGTGTATGTATTAGCCGATTGATATGGAGTTACGTTTGTTATAATATGAAGAATTCTTTGAGCATCTTACAGTTTGGATTGTTAGCAGCTCTGAATTATGCCCGTGGACCAAGTTCCGTTTCCTGATGCAAGTAATCTGCGGTTGTTGATACTTGTGATTGCATCTTTTGCCGGTTCTGCATTGGTTTCTTTTCCTTGTTTTGGAGCATTTTGAGCGTATGTATTAGCCGTTTAATATGGAGTTCTTGTGATAATATGAAGAATTCTTTGGAGCTTCTTGTTCGCTCGGATTGTTAGCAGTTCTGAATTATGCCGGTGGATAACTTTTTGTTTCCTGATGCAAGCAATCTGTGGTTGCTGATACTTGTGATTGCGTCTTTTGCCGCTGCCGCAGTCGTTTCTTTGAATCCTTACTTTGGAGACTGTTTGCGACCATTTTTAACGTATTAGCCGTTTGATATGGAGTTAAATTTTTGATAATATGAAGAATTCTTTGGAGCATCTTACAGTTCAGATTGTTAGCAGTTCTGAATTATGCCGGTGGATCAAATTTCGTTTCCTGATGAAAGCCATCTGCGGTTCTTCTTTTGTGTAGTGAAGTCGCATATTGGGAGCAATTTTCAGCGCGGAATTGGAGGTCCTGGCAGCCTTTTCTAGTCTGTAAGCTCTCTGCCTGTTTTCTAAGCGGTCACAATCTTGAGTCGATTGAGTAGATGTCAGTATGATGGATCGGTTTTCCTGACGCGAGGAATTTGCGGCTCTTTTTTGTGTAGTGAAGTTGCATATTGCGAGCTTTCAGCGGGGGAAGTGGAAGTCCTGGCAGCTTTTTCTAGTGTGTAAGCTCTCTAACCTTTTTTTCAAGCGATTACTTTAACCTTGAGCTCTGTTGCGTAGATGTCAGCTTTCTGTAGTTTGCTCTTGCATTCCGCGTATCTACGCTCTCCTTAGATTTTGACAGAGTGTGGCGCATGAGATTTTTATGATACGCTGAGCACCAAATTTGGCTCCTCATGCCAGGACTCTCCTTACGACAATGGAGCCCTATTGCTGACTCGAGCAATTTGGAGTTGACTCTGCTGCTGTGTGTAGCCTGGGACTTGCTTGCTGCAAGCAATTTCAGTTGGTCAGTCTCTGTCCCTCCTTGCAGCTAATTCGATCTTGATTAATTATTTTGTTTTCCTTACTCCGCTTGTACGTTTCGTGAAGATGTTTCGAATTTCTGGAGAGCCTTGCCTGTATGATTCCGCAGATTTTGAGAACTAGCTTGCGTAGAAAACATTTTCCTATGTGCACGCTTGATGAGTATGCTGTTTTTTGCGGAACTGTTCGTTTTGCCTTGCATTTATACCGCTGAGAAATGCGCACAATCCAGATGCAGGATTTTTTTATATCGTCTTGAGCAATGAAAGTCAGGTGATCTGAAACTGCATCAGTTTTGTGCAGGGAAATTCTCAATCCAGAAGGAGTTCCAGATCTGTGAAGAAATTTTTGAGGGGTACAGAACAACAGTAAAGAAGAGATGGAGGACGTTGTGTTGAGGTATGGGATCATAGGGGTGGGGATGATGGGAAGAGAGCATCTGTACAATCTCGCAGCAATACCTGGAGCTCTCGTGGTGGCTGTTGCAGACCCTGATCCTGGTTCCCGAGAGCAAGCTGTTGCTGTAGCAAGTGCATTGCAGTTATCCAGACCCGCTCCGCCCCTTCAGGTCACAAATTTTGTACCAGGCAACCATTTCTTCCTCTGGATCTCCCACAGGCCCAAAAAACATTGCCAGAAAAAATTGGATGTAGTCATCCTTATAATACTGTATGTTGAGCTTTGGAATCACCAGTATGTAAAGCTTTCAGCTTCTGTTTTGATGATTCACAAACACCTGCAATTGCATCCCTTGATGCAACCACACAGGAAGTGCACAATAGATGAGATTCTCCAAAAGGTCCTGTTCTCCAATTCCTTTGCATTAGCAGTTTTCCTGAATTATGGGTCCTGTGATCGCATGGTTGCAGGTCTTTGAAGATCATGGATCTCTTTTGGACAGTAGAATGTGTGACATAGTAGTGGTAGCCACTCCCAACATGACACATGCTCAAATTCTGCTTGACATTCTCAACCACCCCAAAGCTCACCATATTCTTGTAGAGAAACCTCTTTGCACCACAGTTGAAGATTGCTATAACGTGAGTCCTCTTCATTCTTCCTCCCACAGGCTTTGCTGAATTGTTCAAATGAGCAATTGTTTTGACATGAGGAATTTCGAATTTGAGGCTCATCTGAAGATACCTTTGCAATCATAGGTGATAGAAGCTGCACAAGCTCGGCCTGAGGTCTTGGTGCAAGTGGGATTGGAGTATCGATATATCCCTGCAGTAGCAAAGCTCATTGAGCAGGTCAAGATTAACTCTGTGGGGCGTGTGCGCATGGTTTCCATTCGAGAGCACCGATTTCCATTCCTTGTGAAGGTGCAACCCCACTGTACCTCATTTGAACCTTTAGAGTTGTTATTGAAATCTGCTGTGTTGGGAGGAAGCATCAAAGTCTTGAGTATTTGGAAGAAAGCTAAAATTCACAGATTATGATTTCAGGTGAACAACTGGAATCGATTCAACAAAAATTCAGGTGGCACATTGGTGGAGAAGTGCTGTCATTTTTTTGACCTAATGACACTAATAGCAGACTCCATGCCTGTCCGTGTCATGGCTTCAGGCGGGCAAGACATCAATCATCTCAATGAAAGCTATAATGGCGAGGTTTGTCAATCTTGATGCATCTGCACTATAAGAGGAAATTTTTTTTTCTCTACTGTCTTAGAAGTTGCTTCATTTCTGATGATTGGTGGTTGGGTTCTGATACTTCTACTCATTCACAATTGCAGGTGCCAGACATTCTTGACAATGCATATGTAGTTGTGGATTATGAAAATGGTGTTCGTGGAATGCTGGATTTGTGCATGTTTGCTGAAGGCAGCCGTAATGAACAAGAAATATGTGTTGTTGGCACCAGAGGAAAGGTATGCATAAGCACCTCTATAGCCACGTTTTCCAAAGATAGTGAACAAGTGTCAGAAACAAACTTGAATTTCTTGATATTGCAAAACTGCCCTGTGCAATTGCTCATGTTGGGGATGCAAAAATCAAATCTGAGTTTCTACAGCAGTTTTGAAGAACAATCAATTTCTTCTTTGGGCAGGGGGAGGCTTTTGTACCAGAGAGCATTGTTCGACTTGGGGCACGGGATAGTGGCAGAGAAGGAGTTTTGACATATGAAGTTCATGACAAGCGAGTCAAGTACGATGTTTCATCAACTACACTCCCTTTGACCTTTTCCTGGTCACAATAGTGGGAAAGAAGCTTGTAGGAGCTTCCTTATTTTCAAAACAGACTACTTTCTAGGTTCCTGAGCTTCAAACAACCCTCTACTGGATAGTAGTTACCATCTGAACAAAAAACTGATGAATCCTGTTTTCTCCTACCTGCTAAAAAAGCAGGTGTTGCTGGTCAGATTTGTACTTCTTTCAGAGCTTCAGAACTTCTCACACACTTTTTTGTAAATATTGTTCAGGTATGAAGGCCTACACCATGGATCAAGCTTCTTGGAACACTTGGAGTTTGCAGCAGCTATCAAGTCCAATGGTGAACGACCACCAACAGTTGGATTGGAGGAAGGTTTGATGTCAGTTGCAGTTGGGGTCGCAGCTCAACAGTCCATCGAGCTTGGTAGATTCGTAACCCTAACAGAAGTTATTGCAAGGAAGAGATGATTAAAATCTCGACGCCTTTGTTCTTTATTTATTCAGAAAATGTGTTTCTAGCTACTGAAGCTTCCAATAATTGTTGCATCACAGAACATCATTTATTTACATTGTTTTGGCTCACTTAATGTTGCCCAATTATTGTGTGTAATGTAAGACCCATCCCCAAGGCCATTCCACGATTTAAGGATTGGTTGATAGGAAATGTGCTCGTGCTAGGTCCTTACTGTAGGGTCCTTATTGAGTGGACGAACATGGGAAAGAGTTTGGGTCCTTTACAGAGGTGCACAAAACTCACCAAAATAATCTCTTTGTAAAATGTACATCATCATAAGATATGGGTCTAATTCACGAGAATAGGGGACCTTAGGGAACCTCAGATAGTAAAAGGAACACTACAATAAAACATGAGGACATTTCACAGTTCTTTTTCACTAAATTGTCATTCCAATGGAAATAATGCGATGCTATTTTACATGACCACAACTTCACATGCACCTTGTCTCATTATACGAGATGCACATCTAATTACACAATACACATATTCAATCAAAAAGTCATTCCATTTCAAATATGTTTGTGTTAAATTTGTTGCAAATATAAAGCAAGGACCTTTAAATATGCAAACAACACTTTTTTTCATCATCATTAGTAATTTTAACAAATGGTATGTTTGTGGCCACAGTTTTCATATTGAATTGAAGCATCTTTAAAAGATTGATTGTATGCCAGTTCAAGCAAAAACAAAATTCATAAAGCAATAATAAATTTGATTTGTGAAATATAGTTGAGTTTTTTTTTTAATTCTTTAAAATGATTTGAAATTTTTAGAACTCATGTTTATTTTTTTGAATGGATCTTTTGAAAAATCTTTGAGATTATAATGTCTTCATTTGCTTTATTTGAAAAAAAATTGAAAAAGAAAAAGCAGATCAAAGTTTAGAGTGCCAAATAAATTTGATACATAATCAAAAATTAAGATTTTGACCCACTCTTCTCACAAAGTGATGGTGTGGTTTGATGGCAAAGGTTTCTAATTTCCAAACCTCAATGAGGTTTTGGATTTGAGTTCAAGTTATTGCCTATTTTGGGTTATACATGATGTTCATATGTGTGTATATATATATATGATTTATATGTATAAGAATATGTGTTTTTGAAATAAAATAAATTTTTTTTTAAACTATTTTTTTATTTAAATATGTCACTTGATCATTCTAGAATTAAAAGTAATTTCAATATTAAAATATTTCTAGTATTTATTTTTAATTCTAATTAAAATATAGTAAGATATTATGTATATTAAAAATAGTAACATCCTAACTAAACTATTAATAAATGAATGGAAAAATGAAAAATCTACATGTGAACAAACCGTGTATCTCCACTTGGTCAAATAACATTAATCCTAGTTCACTAATCATTGTTTTGTTGTTCACATTTCTTGTTACAAATTCACCAAAGTAAATTTTCATGAATTTCATTCTAAAATGAGTGAAATGTTTAGTGAATTGTGCCTATATTTCCTTGTAGTGGAAATATTCTCCCTATTTTTTTTGCATACAAGAATTACCAACATGGTGTATGCAATCATGATCAATGTTGTGCAATTTTGGGGTTTGAAAAGAACCCAGGTTCAAGTTTCAATTAGTTTTAACATTTGATTGGAATTTTTAATTCTAGTTATGACTCATTTTCTTAATTTGATGGAACCTCATGTGTGTTTTAACAATATTCTTCAAGTGTGTAAATGTTCAATTTTGGTGTTTTCCAAAGGAATTCTGAGCCAAGTTTTGCTCATTTGACATATAATCTATAACCCAAGATTGGAAATTTTGTACTATCAATGTTGATGACAAATTAAAAATTATTAGACAAAGAAAAGTATAAGGTAATTTTACATTTTCACTAATGACTAATTACTTGCCTAGGAAATCATAGCCTACATCAATAAGGATTATAACAATGTTATGATTTTAGCAAAAGGTTGGTAGCACTATCAGATTCTAGCAAGAGAATGGTAGCACATTCCAATTCAAATTTTGATTCTTACATGATGTTGGACTTGTGATCTAATTACTTGAAACCAAATTGAAAACTAAACAAAAAACTTGCCAACATTAATCTTTACTTGTTGAACAATATGGGAATAAGTCATCACCATTTTAAGCTAAACGATGTTACTATGGTCTACACTCACATGACATTGCACATTCAAGCAATTTGCATTTATAATAAAACCTAAAATAATGCACACTGTTTGTTTGCAAGGCAATTGTGCATTTTGGCTATTTGTGGGATGTTCCTCAACTTTTTTTTGGTTTATTTCACATCTAACATTTCATACATGGTTAAAAGTTTGATTTAGTGTGGTCTTAGTAATATTGATTCTTAAAGTTGATCAATTTTATTCTTTTCTAGGAGTATTGATTTTCAAAATCAGCTACTTGACCAATCATTTGAAGTCATATCCTTTCTATGTGAGAATGCATGAACTAAAAAAATTGTGTTCTAATATGGGTATTTAATAATCCACATTTTGAAAGAATTCTCCAAATGTCTTTAACATTTCCTAAGATTGGCAAATCCATTTTTCCCATTTCTCCATTTTGACTCATTACCCTATGAAGGTGGCATTTGAGATATGGTTGTGACAATTAAGTAACTGAAATTTTTTAATATTTTCTTTGAAAAGTTTAATTAATAATTTTAGTTCAATCTATTGATTCTTTGATAAGCTTCTAAAGTCACTTCAAATTTTTTCAGTTGTGAATTCTAAATGTAATTTCTAAACACCCCAAATAGGATGATTCCACCCTAAGTAATATGCTTTCAAGACATCAAAACAAATGGCCTAGTATGTGAGGGTTTTTTTTATGGCTTTTTTTCTTTCCCAAGTAGGTTCATTATAGCATGTATTTTGTTTTTCTTTTCATTAGGCTTTTCTACTTTCAACACCCCAAACACATAAAATTAATCTACTTTTTAACCTTCCTCTTCACTAAATACTTGAGTGAACATGGCAAATGAATTCAACTCAACCTCAAAGGTGTTTTATTTTAGAACTATGTGAAATGGGATTCACATTGATTAACTCTTTTTTTTGTTTTAATATATTTTATGCATCAAAAAAAATTCTACAAACTATTTTAGCTAGAAATGTGAAGCACTCATTGTTTAATCCATCAACTATGAGTATTAGTTGAGGTCACCTTCTAATTACCAAGCTTTTCTTTATTAAAACCCACATTAATTCAAGTCAATTTGCAATAACTTATTTCGTCTCTGATTATTCACAACCATTACCAATGACACATGAATTTTAAGTCCTTTTTGGTCCTGTCAATTTGAATCAAAGTTGCTAACGCCCCACCTTGTCAATATGTCAACCACTTAGATGTCTCAACATCTTAGTAAAAATTCAGTCCAAATCCACATGATTTGGTTGACAAAGCAACGGGATTTGATTTTCAAGTGTGTCATTAGAAACAAAATGTAATTAGTGATAGAAGGGGTGATGTTGGATTTCAAAAGGGGCAACAAAGGATGCCAACTTGCTAACAGAATAGAACTAATGTGCACAACGGGAGAGGCAATGATAGACATCAAGGATAATATTAAACAATTTAATAAGTCCAAAAATTTTAATTGAATTGAAAAATGTTCAGAATAAGTCTTTTAATTTTTTAAGTTGTATTAATGGTAAAGCTTTGATGTTATGATGCTTATGGACATACCTTCTAGTAATCTTGTTTCAAGAATATTGTCTTCCCAATTTAAAGTTTTAAAAATTATCATTTTTATGAAACCTTACAAATGTTTGCCTAAATTTTCATTTAGTTTGAATACTCAATAGAAACTTTCAATCGTCAAACCAGTGGCAATTGGAAACTTTCTATCACCAATCTTGTGGTGACCAAAAACTTTCTATCATTAATCATATGATAATCAAATTTGCTTTCAATCATCATACATAAGGGGATGTAAGGTATATAGTTTAACTAGTCAGTTAAAGATAGAAGGAAGGCAATTCGCATCATAGAAACTAGAATAGATCTAATGTTAAAATAGGTCGTCTTGTAATAGTGATTTGTTGCAACCCAGCATGTGCAAGCTGATTCATACAAATCAACATGTGTGCAAGTCGACATGCACAATTAGTGAAGGCAACTTGTACAAATTGGCATGTGTTATGCAAGTCTACAATTTCTATGCAAGTCGACATGTGTTATGCAATTTGGCATGTGACTATGCAAGTTGACTTACAATGGAAATGTTTAGGCATCCAAATAACAAGCCAATTTTGAGTAGTTCAGTAGTTAGAATAACTACATTTTTTAACAAATCAACAAGGGGGGATATAAAAGGGATAGCAAGACAGAGATCCAGTAAGGGGGGAGTAGAACGAACATGGACTTTTTGGAAGATGGTTGTATTTCTTGTGGGAGAATAAATATAATTAATTCTATTATGAATGGGTGCAATATCTAGAGAATGATGTTTGTCTGGAATTATTAAGTGTAGTGGTAAGACCAGCTAACACAATAGGCACTAATTAATAGTTCCATGTCTTGGTCTATCTGCTTTGGCCACTGGGTACTTGGTACTTAAGTGGATGTAATTTGAGCAAGACCCGAATAGCTTAATGTTGAAGTAAAATCAGTAAAAAAATTAAGCTAACATTTGGCAACCATGCTGGGGAATGGCATGGCCAAGATGTTAAAACCACCAAATTGCTGATGCATGAGGTGGATCAAGGTGTACAAATATGATTTGGGTTTTTGGGTTTTTGTGTTTTACATGTGATGATCCATGCCCAACCCAATGGAATTGATTCGGATGATAAGTACACCATGGCAGCTTATAGAATTCCAAAACTAAAAATGTCTATCGAAAAGCTAACTAAGGATGATGTACTAAAGGTCATTAAGTATCCTAACCTTTTCACTGCAGAAGAGAGTACTTTCACTCAAAAATTCATAAAAAGGGAAACTTGTTTTAATGGCTAATAAAATATCAACTACCGAATCGGAAACAATCATTAGCAGAGTAGAAGTTGGAATTGTGACTAATGAACTTTTACATTTGACTGAAATTAAACTAGGAAATGTAATTAATCATCAAAAAGATCAGTCTATCCTAACCTAGTGGATGTAATTTCAATAGAATAGGTTGAAGAGCTAATCAAATGAAATGTTCATTTCGGATGGACTTGGCAAGATTATTGTCATTTTTCCAAAGAATGTAATGGACCAAAATGCTAGTTTTGTTTACAAAATAATATATCTAAACTACCTTCTTCACTACAAGAAAAAATACTTGCACCGATTCATAATGGGATGAAAGTTTGGTCATTAGAGCGAGGAGTCCTAAACATATGCACTAGTGAGTTGTCAAAATATAGAAAATGGCTACTAGTAATAGTTTGTTAACTTTCATCACAATCAAAAGATTAGTGGCAATTCTAGTAACCATTGAGTTAGAAGAAGAATTGGGTTACCAATTTCCAATAACCTTGTCAAAGAAATGGTTACTAGGGTGAAAGCACATTATGCAGTTCGTTTTTAGGTGTCACACTTGCAATTTTTCTTACATCCCTTTGAAATTTAAATATAAAAATTTAATATTTTCATTAAAATGTCAAGAAGGGGATTCACATATGTAATGCTAATAGAGTTGACATTTTTAAAATGCAAAAAAATACATCAAAATATTATATATTTAATAAGTAATGAACTTTTAAATCTTAGCAACAAATTCTATCACACCCTACAAAATTCATGGATATGAACTTTTATCTTACAATGTATTAGTCTTGTATATTTAAAACTTTTGGATATTGGATGAATTATGTTTAAGAAACTAAAGACCCATTGAATGAATGAAATGTGATTTTAATTTATTATGTTATGAACTTTTCAAAATCTCAAAAACTATAATTATTTTTAAAGTTTGTTTAAGCATTTAAAAATAATTATTTTTAGAATTATGATATTTTTATTATGTCTCATAGCATCATGACTTGAAATTGGAAATGGAAAAAAAATGTTACTTTCAATATAGTCTAAATATTCATATTTTAAGCCAATTTTCAACTACACTAAAAAAAAGGACTTTGAAAGGAGACTTTAATCTGCCGAAACTTAGCCACCTTAGTGTGCTTTCACCCACCATTTGATATGGTGGTATTTAGTAATGAGGAATGGGACAACGTAGTGAAATGTAACCCCATGGGAAGAGAAATGTATTGGCCTCCTCTTATGACTTATGAAGAAGCATTATCATCATTATCAAAACTATAAAGAATGTGGGAAGGAGGTTATGAACCAAAACAAGTAAAGTTGGATGAAATAGATTTGGGATTTTGTTATTTGCATGTAATAGTAGGAATTAGCCCATGCAAATTCACCCAATAGCTAGGAGAGTATTGAGTGAATATAGCAAAGGTTAAATTGGAAATATTAACTTACTAGGAGTAGAATGTGTGGTAGCATACCCCAACTTATTCACTTTTTTTGAACAAGAAACAACCAAGGATTTACAACTAAACCATCAATATGATCTATTTAATAAGTGTAAAATGGAAGAGAGATGAGTGATGACTATTATGTTGAAAGAAAATAATTGGTGTAAAAACATTGTTACTAAGGAAAAAGTTGAAAAATTACTTAGAGCACATTATTCATTTGGTTGGAGCTATGTAGCTTATTATATACCCCAAGGAATACTCCAAAGTACAATGGTTGGGACTACTTCATCGACAAATTCAAGGAATTGCAAGACCAATTCAAAAAAGAATACATGAAGAAGCTACATGCCAATATAAGAGTGTGGAGCTTGTAACATCGAACTGTGGTGATTCAAGCCAAGGAATGAACCAAATACAGATGTTGGCTACTTGTATTAGCATGTTTGTCAACTCAACTACCATTGGAAAATTTCATCATCAACCAACATCAAGTTATAATTCAAGGAACTTGTGAGTTTATTCGACCCAATGCTAATGCACTTGCAGAAAAGTGGTTGCTTTGCAATATGCTATGGATTCAAATTGGTTTATATGGCATGTCATGAAACACCATGGCAACCCAAAGAATCAGCCCTTCTATGATGTTTTTTTAAAAAACCACTTGCTACATTAACTCTTCCAAAGTTGTGTAACTAAAAACATTCTAAAGGAACCATGAACATAACAAATTGTAACTTCTTACAAGGTGTTCATGTCAGGTAAGGGTAGAGGAAAGGTAGAAAATGATTTATTATGGGACACAAAAAGATTATAGTGTGAAGAAACGTGCAAACCGTTATATAAATCCAAGCTAGCACAACCATGGAAACCCTGGAAAACAAACATTCCAATAATTATTGTTATTGATTATGAATGATTTAAACCACCTACAGAACATACAATAGTCATAATTCCATAGACCATAGTGGATATGAATGAACCAAAAATTCAATCCCCGAGTGAAGAAGGTATGGATTTAGTTGAAGGAGAAGTAACTAAACTAACCACACCACTAACAAATGCAACAATTGTTAGTTCTTCAATTGAACATAGTTGGTTAGTTGATTAGGTGGATTGGTTAAATAATAAAAAAACTCAATAGTGCACTGCAAGGGAATTGACCTATTTAGATTTGGAATTTCGGGCTAACCTTAATTTTGAAAAAGGATCAGCATACACTATCTTTGGAAAAGCTTTGGAAGAACAAGCACAATCTTTACCACCACCTTCAAGTATATCATTATTTGCCACCGAAGTCTTTCCCAATTGTTTTCCTTATGAACAACCCTAATAATTAATGTTCAAAGTAAAATAAAATAATATACCTACCTACCTTATTTAGCCTAGGTTGCTTAGGCTAGGTGGCTAACTTTAGATCTACTTGCTTAGGTGGCCTAGGCTAGCTATTTAAACCACGTAAAACCAAGGTGGCCTAGGTAACCAAAGTTGTATGTGTGAGGACTTGAACTCAATCCTCACTTCCACTTTGAGAAATCAAGTCTTTACCAATGGACTACCATTTCAAAAGTTGAAAACTTTTGTCATCATATTGTAATAAACTTGAATGTTGTTTTGATATACATATTATAACAATCATCAATGAACTTCAATGTTTTTGTATTACTTATTTAAGTAAGAGGTTATACCATGTACCAAATAATCTACTTAGATAACATGTAAGTACCTACACTTAGTATAGTAGGGTACTACATGTTATTAACTCAATTCATAATTAATTAATTAAAATAAATAATAATGATTGATTAATTATTATGAATTATAAATAAATGAATAATATCAATGATAAATAATTGATTATTTCCTATCAATTATTAAATATTAAATATAGATTAGTGATTATTTATTAATAATAAATAATTATTCAATATAAATGATTGATTATTGAATATTTCTTATGACGTATTAAATATTTAAATTTTAATAATATTAATTTAATATTAATTACTGATTTTAAAATTTTAAACATTATTTATTGATTATTTAATCATTATTAATTAATTACAATGAAATAATAATTATCAATTAACATATAAATAATTAATTTAAAATAATCACTTATCAATAATTAATAAAAATTATATATTGACTAGTATTATTTATTATAAATTATTATCAAATAATAGCCAAAATTAGATTAATTTGATAATAATAATTAATCAACTAACAATTTGATGAACAAATTAATTATCGATTATTAATTAACACTTATTTGGTGATTAATTAATTAATTATAAAATATTACTCATTAATTATTCAATATTAACTATCAATTAATTAATGTATTAAGTTTAAATATTTACATGTGCCTAAAGGTAACATGTAGGTAGCTTATTAAATTTTATAAATACCTATTAAATGTAATATGCCTAACCTACGGCCTACTAGATATGAATTTAAGTTTGGTATGTACCCTAAGCAAAATAAACTTGTAAGTAAATAACCAAATTAATATGGTTGATTTGACTAAATGTCAAATCAAAATGGACAATTTGACTAATTGTAAATCATAATGGCCACTGAATATGGTTAATTTGACTAAGCTTTGGTCATCTTGATGAACCTTTAGCTTTTTTGACCATATGTTTGGTTTGTCACATGGTCAAAAAGATCACTTTAAGCAATGTTTCAATCAAAAATAACTCGTGTCTTTCATGCCCCAGGCCTTTAGTCAAAATGACCATCCCCTTGTCAATGTGGACATTTTAGTCAAGTTGGACGTTTTAAAAAGTCACATTTTATAATGTATCAAGTAGAAGAAACATGAGTCAATAAAAGACTATTATGATAAACTTTTAAGGTTGTGTGCCATAATTGCATGGTGACCAAATGATGCATATTTACAAGAAACCTTTTAGGAAAGGTTGCAACTTAAACTTAAGATGGCAATACTAAGTAGGTAGAAAACAACAATTACTGAAATGGCAAATTTAGCCAAAATGGTGGAGCAAGAACTACCTTCAACTAAAAAGTATTTAACTAAGAATTAAGATGAAACAAACAATGAAGAGTTTGTGGATGAGTCAAATGTTGATGACTATAAATGATCCAAAAAGAAAGAATATAAAACACCTATTGACGAAGTATTTATTGTAGATTTGTTATGATGAAAGACACTACACAAAAAAATGCAAACTACTACAAAAACTATATAAAGTATGTAAAAGTGATGATCATGACACAAATTAGTGTTCAAAAAGAAATATAGTGGGACATTGTCCAAAGAATAATATGCATGTTATGCAGTATAAACAGAGGTGAAGAACGATGAGTAGCCACATTAACAAGGGTATAAGAAAACCAATAATCAAGGTCAATTTGGAAATCAACCACACAACCAACATATGAGAAGGGATGATTGGTGTAATAGTGACAACCAAGGACAACAAAATCGAGGAAATCGAGGGCATGGCTATAATAAATAAGGATACAACCACAATTGGAATTTTCGAAGTAATAATGATGCAAAGTGTTTTTTTTGTCATAAGGAAGGGCATCTTAGGAAAGATTTCCCAATATGGAAGCATATTTATGAAAAAGAGGTTGGGAATGCATAAGCTAAAGTGGGAGTAAGTGTTGCCATGGTGGATTGGGATCAACCATTAGTAGATGTATGCGCTACAACCAGGAGTAAGGCGGCTCAAACGCTAGCAAAGGTGGCCCAAAAAAAAAAAAAAATCCTACCTGAGGACAAAAAGTGAAATGGGATAAAGAAAAGGCAATCCATTGTGATGTAGTTAAAGAATTGCAACAAATTCAATTATTGGATGATATTTCGCTATTAATACTAGAAGACAACTTTGAGCACGATAAGCTGACTAGATACCATTCATATAAATCCAACAATGGATGTAAATCCTCACAAACCAACTAACCCAAACAAGCTGGTTATTTCATAACAAGCCGATAAAAATGAAGAACTTCAATGGAACAAGCTAATGGAGACAAGCCAATAACTTATAGACAAGTTCACTATAAACCCAACCCTACAAGCCAAGAAAGAATTTGAGCTTACTAACACCATTGTGGATTTAAAAATTGAAGTGAAATTGGGTAAACTTTTAAATATATGCCACCAGGTAAGGAATATGTTGGAAATTTCCATATTTAAAATAAAAGGGCAAGGAATTGTTGACGTTTATAAAGTCACTACAGCTAAAATAAATGATTTTGATGAAGCCATGCTAATAATACAAATACAAATTGGTAGAGTTGGCATAAGTGATGTCCTTTTGGATGGACAATTTGGGGTGAATATTATTTTTGAAAGGCTCTAGAAGAAGCTTGGACTTATTGGTTGATTTGAGAAAAATTGCAATTATAACCAAAATGCTAACACCCACAATGTAACGAAAATCAAATGATTTTTTGGAACAGTTGGATTTTATCAAAGGTATTTTTGACATTTTACTACCAAAACAACCCCAATGTGTAAGCTCCTAAAGAAGGATGAAACATTCAACTGGACTGAAACATGCACAAAAGCATTGGAATAGATGAAGACATCCATGATAACCAATTAACTATCTTAATTATATCCAATTGGGAATTGGAGTTCCATGTGCATGTTGATGCATCTAATTTTGCTTTGGGAGTAATGTTCGCTCAAAATCCAAATAATATAATCAATCACCCTATTAATTATGCAAGTCGGTTAATGATTAGAATTGAAAAAATAATATGACCATTGAAAAAAAAGCATTGGCTATTATTTATATAGTAAGAAAATTTCAGCACTACCTTTTAAATAATGGTTGTTTTTCATTGACCACCAAGCCTTGTTATATTTAGTAAACAAGCCGATAGTCATTGGAAGAATCACAAGGTGGTTATTATTATTACAATAATTGGATTTTGGTGTAATATACAAACCAAGATGGGTCCATTTTGTATTTGCTCACCTTTCTAGAATTGATCATGGAGAGTTGGCTTATGGAATGGAAGACCAACTACTCGATGTTACTCTATTTTCAATAAACATCGACTAATATATATGGATAAGTGGAAGAATATCTAAAGCAAGGTTATTTCAAGGATCATGTCCCTAATGAAGTTTGAAAATGTATTACCATTAAGGTCAAAGTAAGATAAAGTATACCAAAAAAGTAGATGTCTCCACTTTAACCTTGCACCTCTCAAATAACTACCATAAAGTAGCATCAAATTAAATGAAAGTATGTGTCAAGTAGCATTAGTTGGCTCTATTAAGTTTATAAGAATCTAATTCTAAACAAATTTTTTTTAAATGAATTTTAAAAGTAGATAAAAAATACATTTGAAACTAACTAAAAAAATGTGTTGAAACCTACTTTTGGCTAGAAAAATTAATGAAATTGATATGTAATAAGTTAGGAAATGAGTATCAACATATGTTTTAGTAAGTTATCAAAAAAAAAAAATTCCCTTTTTGTAAGAACCTACTTTACACCTACTTGAAACCAAAAGCCCACAATGAAAAGTAGACGTTAAAAGCTACTTACATTTTGAAAAACCTACTTTTACAATTTGAAACATGAAAATCAATGCACATTAAGGTAAACATATATCATACTTAGTCATTGAAATGAAAACATTAATGTTCCACAATTCTATAATGTGTTTTGTTGCTATTTTAAATCTACTTGTTTCAATTTTATCAAGGTAATCAAGTTGTTCACTTTATCTTGCTTACAACCATTAACGCCCAACCCTACACACTAATTAATGGCATTCTACACTAGATGGGTTCGGATGGAGTATTATGACAATGTTTGTCCATTGAGGAAACAAATTTTTTTTAGCTTAATTACATGAACATGATGTTAGAAGTCATTTTGGTATGAACATTATAATAAGAAAAATATTTGACTCTAGTTACTAGTGGCCAATTATGCAAAAAGACACAATTGACATGTGTCAAAGTTGTGAAATATGTCAAAGATTAGGCCCTCTAGGGGCTAGTGGCAAAGGACCCTTAAAGCCAGTTATGGCTTTTGAACCATTTATGAAGTGGGGTCTCAACTTAATGGAACCAATTAAACTAACTACCCAATATATGAACAACCAATATATACTTGTAGTGACAAACTACACCACTAAGTAGGTTGAAGCCAAAGCCCAAAAGGACAACACAACAAAAAATATTGTTAAATTCTTTTATGAGTATATCGTCACCAAGTTTGGATGTCCCACACACCTAGTGAGTGATCAAGATAGTCATTTTCTTAATGAGACCATTGAAATTTTAATAGTTGAATTCATGATAACACATCAATATAAGTCGACAATATATTACCATCAAGGAAATGGGCAAGCGGAGTTCACAAATAAAACCTTGAAGTAAATCATTACTAAGTTCATAAACACTAATTTTACAAATTATGATGTTATGTTATTAACTACATTGTGGGCTTATCGGATGGCATATAAAATTACAACATGTCACACACCCTATGAATTAGTCTATGATATCGAGCCGGTTTTGCCTACATAATTTATTGTGCCTACTTATCAGATGAAGACAATCCAGGATGAAAATCTAAATGCTACATTACAAGTTTGAATGGAAGATCTCATCTTATTCGATGAACTCAAATGGGAAGAAAGTGACAAAATGGATTACATCCAGACAATATGTAAAACTTCAATTTGACCATGGAAAGAGAATGAAAGAATTCTTAGAAGGAGATCTTGTTCTATGGATGTTAAAGGATGAAAATATCAAACAAGGGAAATTTCGTATGCCATGGGAAAGACCTTATAAAGTTGGAAAAGTTTACACTAATAATATTATCAAACTCAAAAGTCTTGGCAAGGATAATTTGGGAACATTAAATGTTAATAAATTAAAACCATTTAAACTTCCCAAACCTACAATGATCATGGTTGCAACGGTGTGGGTGATTCCAGATTATGATGAATTTGTCGAACCTCGGCATGCTTCCCAAACAAAGTCATGGAGAGTTCATCAGCTTGCGATGTATTGTCATCTTGAACCTAAACAAAAAATATGGGGAGAAAAGCAAGAAAATTTATAATGAAATCAACTAGCCATAAACTGAATCCTTATTTTGCCCATGAAAAAGGAAAATGACATCATGCAATGGCAACAATTACATCATGAGAGCAAGGTTATGGCAAGAAATTGTTACTATCATCGTCACAATTTAAGAAAATGTAATTATTTCACACCACCTTCAATATTTATTAAAGAAGCACCACAACAAAGAGTGAATTAACCTCAAAAAAAAAAACTCAAAAAGTGGCCTCAAGAAGTTGCAATGGTGTAGTCATGGAAGGAAAACAATGGTAATTACAAGGGTAGGTTAACACGTTCACCTAATTATCCATAGCCTATGATGCTAATGGCAACAAATAATTGGCCCTTGGAGCAATTCTTTAATTAGGAAGAAAGGCAAAAGTTGCATGCCATTCAATAGCACCATTAGTGTTGGGTAGTGTATGGAAAGAGAGATTGTGAAAGAATTGTCGAGTGGAGCTTATGAGATAAGCCACAAGTTTAAAAAAAGTTGCATAGTCATGAGAGATTAGTGAAAGAAGGAGCTTCTAAAGGTTTTTGGTCTCAACCCATTTGGGAAGGATATTCTAAACCTCATAGTGAAATTGGACTCTATATTAGTGTGGATAGAAAAGGAAAATTTAGTTTGCAAAAATAGAGTGAAAAGATAAAGTAAGAGTTGAAGATGAAGAAGAGAATACTTTCAATGCCAAGGAGTTTAGATTTGGAGCAGAACAACAACTTTAGCCATCCACATATTGACATTGGTGATTGTTGGATGAAACTCAAGAAAATCAAGATGCTTGTTTCAACAAGTGGGTACATAGCATTTGCTAAGGATGACCAAAACAACACCAACAAAGAAGTGGAAAGGAGCTGGTGGCACATTTGGAACTATCAGACTACCAAGAAGAAAGGCAAGCTTCTTGTGTACATTGTGAAGGAAATCCAAAGGTTTGAGGAAAGAATTCTATACTTTGGCTTTGATTTCTTTTTTCTAAACATTAGTTGTATTGGACTGCCATGTCACCACATGAGGGATATACTATGATCCTTTGGAACCGTGAACACAATTAATATAAGGAGATAACCATCTCACTTGGTGAAACCATGAAGAAGGATTGAGAATCTGTGGGCAACAGCCTCGCCAACTAGTAATGCTACAAGGATATCACACATGATATTACCATTAATGAGTTGGAAGATGTCAATTTCAATGTGTATAAACACATTGTACGTAGACTAGTTGAAAAATTGTAAAGAAGAAGAATTTGCATAACAAGTCAGGCTTGAGAAGTTCAAGGCTAAGGATTGGCTTGTAATTCATTCACCTCTAGTGAAAGAAATGATTTGTAATTTTAGGTATCTTACACAAAACGCAAGGGCACGAAGAATGGAAATGCTCCTGATAGGTGAAACGATTTCACTAATTTTTGGCTTGTCAATAGGAAACACCATTATAACAGCAAAGGAGGGATTGAATTTCGAATTGTCAAAGTATTTCCAAGGAGAAGATGGAGAACATTATGTTCCACAGGCAAGCAACTTGATTGCGAAAGCACACTTAGAAGAAACAGTTTTCAAATTGGAAGCATTCATTAAAACTTGTACATTTCATCAAGGCAACAAGTTTGTAGCAAGGGGAGCACATTGGCAACCAAATGAGGTGATGAAAGGATGTTAAAAAATTTCAAAATTTTTTTGAAGCAGGAGGTGGCATTTGTAAATTTACCTAGGATGTGGCAAGCATTTAAAAGCTTAACCACAACAAAACATGCACACATGAGAGCATGGAAGACAAAGGAGGGTAGGCTAGAAGAGAACATTTTGGTTTTTTTAGTTTAGTTAGGAAGATTAAAAAGAAGCAATAAAGCAAAGCGCTTCCATGCTCATGGTTGGGTGGTGAAAGCCATGATTTGTGTTCATATTTGCAAAGAAGTAAAGAGGCGTGGTGTGTGTGAGATTTCTATTGTGTTATTTAGTTAGTAGGTTGCAAAACAAATGTTGTTTCGACTTCGCTAAATTTCGGTTGTTGTATGAAGCTTAAATGTCTTGGATTGTGATGACATAGTAAGTGGTTAAAGTCATGTGGGTGATGGAGGAAGAAGAACACGCATAGGAATTTTCATTGGATGTAGGTAAATAGTAGGCATTTAGAACACTACTGCCTCATTTGTGACACTACTGTCACATTTGGAACAATTTAAACAAATCAATCAAATGTTCAAGACAATGTAAATTTAGGATAATCCTAATTTATTCAATTTTGAGTTGAAAACAAACTTACTTTGATGAAATTCAACATTGAGCCTTAGTTACATAATGGAACAATTGTGTCAACAACAAATCAATCCAAATTGCACAACATTCATGACAAATAGGAAATACAAGTTATTTTGAATTGTTTTTTCTCCTTTAGCCATTAATGCAAAAGCACAAATATTAGTCGTAGATATGATACCTCCTTTCAACTAACATAAAGGACCAAAAACCAATGAGAGAATTTGGAAACAAGCATATTTGTGAAACTACTCGAGCACCGTTTGTGAGAGAATTTCCCAAGAACAATTTTGCTGCAATCACAAAAGAAGATCACAAGGATAGAATTTTTTATCAATTTAATCAAAGCTAACAAAATTGAAGGACAATAATACATAAAATATAAAGTTGAAGAGGAAGAAGCCTACTAAACATTGCAATTCTTAGTGCATATTATTGCAATAAAAATGCATTAGCATTATGTGGGTGGTAGAGCCTTGTGAAAAGACAAATAAAAAATGAGGGTGAATATTACATCCCAAGCCACCACTGCATTGAGTTTAAGTCATGCAAAGACAATAAAAAGTGGGATAGGTTTTACCTAAGCCACCAATGAGGAAAAAGTCATGAAAAACAAAGTGAAGGCCAAGAGAGTATTGGAATGCCAAGTTGCCACCTGAGAGAAAGTCATGAACATTATTTCTATCGATAAATCTGCAAGACAACATACTTGTGGCAACTATGGTTCCATAAATTAACATCTCTTAAGGCTCACACTACCTTTAAACAACACTATGATTTGCAACTTTTAAAATTTTGTGTGATTGCCTTATCAAACTATGTAATAAATGTCTCTTATACCTCCTTGCACCCAACACAATAATAAAAAATATACACAAAAATTTCAAGTTTGATTAAGATAATTTAGGTCAGAAACCTCACCTACAAAAACATCCGAAGGAAGGCACATGAAACAATGTTGCACTCATTTTTAAATCAAGTAATTTGTTTCCAATACCATGTTTGTTTTTGGTGAAGCATGTTATTTCCAATACTATGAGATCTTACAACTTTCAATGCAAAGGTCAACAAGTGCTTGGCACCTTCCATGCAAAGGTCAAAGTGCTTGTCACCTTTACAATATATTAGAACCCCACCTTGTAACTACATTAATAAGTGCAGAAAGCATAGTGAAGGTTGTTGAATACAAAAAAATGCAAACAAGGAATGTAATGTGCATTCTCAAAAAAAAACCTAGCTTTCAATGGAGATGTCAGGAACAACTTGGCACCCTCCATAGCCACACTTGCTTAAATCATAGTTCTACAAAATACATAAGACCCATTTTGCATCCAAGTGGTGAGCGCAAAGAACAAAATGCACCACCAAGGTTGTCACATTCAAAGTGTTGAATGTAGTGCGCATTCTCCAAAAGTTGCAACAACAACCTTACCACACAACCATAACCCTATTTTGCTGATGTTATAGATGATGTCATTGAATCACAACGACTTCCAACATTTTTTCCCAAAACTTATCCTTTTGCATTTTTGACCTTCCAAGCCTTTGCTATTCATATTATTAAACATCTTTTGTGAAGACAAGTAACAAAAAAGATCCATTTTCATGTGCATATGGACTTTGCAAATTTTTGTGATTATGAACAAATCCATTTAAATTCCTTTTAAAAAAAGGACCTATTTCTATTAGATCCTTTCATTTTAAGTATAATGGGTGTATAATGGAAGGATTCCCAAAATTTTGGGCATGTTTTCTAATTCCACTAGTAACAAAAAGTCCATATCCATCATGTTTATGGATTGTTACACTTGTTGCTTAGATTGCAAAGTCCATTTTGGATCGAGTATTAATTTTTTAATGTGATTTGTTTAGAGTTGAAAGAATTACAATGTGACTTTTTATTTCTCAAGTCATTTTTGTAAATGCATAAAATGCTAATGAGTTGTGCCTACTAATTTATGTCTCACATTAAAACTGCCATTATTATGTCCATAAAAGTCCATTGTAGCTTACTTTTACCCCCAAGGCTCCTAAAACTCACACACCTTCCCTCACACCAAGCTTGCCCAAGTTCACTAATGGACACCAATGATGGTGATGGAGCTCTAAGCTCCACCCAGTGCTCAACTCCCTCTCCTTATGCCCCAAAGGGTCTTTCACCCCTTTCAAGAATACACCAACTATTGTTACTATAACAACATGATGACAATGCAAATGATAGGGAAGGAAAGCCTCCTTACCCTTCCTTCCTTTTGCCAATGATGACCAAGCCCAAGAGCTTTGAGCTCTTAATGATGGTGGTGGTGGTGATGCTCTTGGACACCAAAAACAAGGAGAAAAGAGAAGGGGAGGGAAAGAGAAAGAAACGGAAAAAAAAAGGGGGGCCTATGACAAAAGTAGGGCCTTTTTCTTATGTTGAATTTTTTTTCCATTTCTCCCAACTCCAAGCCACAAAAGGACTACTCTTCTAACAACTCTTGGGTGTATCCACTTTAAAGTGGTTCATTTTTGGCAAATGCTCCACTCCTTAAAAGTCCATACGGTAGTGTTAAAATGACAGTCTATTTTGATATCATTAATTTAATGGGGAATCACATGGTGATTAATGAACTAAAAAATCCATATGAAGAATAGCCATTCTAAAAAATATCCTATTGTATGTGTTAAGAAAATAAAAATTGAAATCCATCTAAAAATGATTATGATATGGATTTATGAAAATATGGCTCATTTTAGGCCATTAAAAAATACATAACTTGTTTTTGGTTAAATTTTTTCTAACAATTTTTTTGCACATATGTTCTTTTTGTTTTAACATATCATATATTGAATCTATATAATATATCCAAAATAAAATTCATACACAAAAATTTATGTATATAAAGGCACAAATAACAAACCACTTCATATTTTTCAACTTCAAAAGTCCATTACTATATATTTGATCTATATATGTTGCAATTTTTTGAACATACATATATATATATATATATTCAAGTTGAAAATTTAAATCTAACCACAGATTTGCAAAATTATTGTTTTTGTGCCATGTTAATAGCATATAAATGTGCAACACTTTGCAAAAAATTAGATTATGACAGAAAAAGTGAGCCACCCTACCTTGCAACCACCATTTTTCCTTTTAGCTTCCTATCCATGCTCCAAGTACCCAAGACCCACTACGGTTCAAATCATAAGAGAATGATATAATTACTAATCACAACAAAACACTCACATCAAATAATGCTAACCAAATACCAAACAAGTTCAAAACTTTATCATATAAAACACAATTATAAACCCACTGCACAAAAACACATCTAACTCCACACCAATAAACTAAACATGAAACTTTTGGTGATTCAAAATATATAATTCACTTGCAACAATCAAAAATCTGAACCCAAAAAACACAAGGAAAATCATACAAACCATGTCATAAACAATTAACACAAATACTCATAAGAAGTTACAAAAAAAAACATTGTGTTCTAGAATCTCAAATCATAAAAACAATTTGAGATCTCACAATTTGAGATTATATCTCCCATATTAAATATCCAGAACCATATTTGCACTAAAACCAGTTCCAAGTTAGCTTACCCTAGTTAACTTATCATAAGTAAGATGCAAACATGTAATAAATAGGAAAATTTGAACAAAATTAATTTATGATTTTTTACAATGTTTCCTCATAAAACTTGGAATGTGAAAATGATAAAAGCTTTCAATGGTTTGCATAAATAAGTTGATAATTTTTTATGCATTTGCACCAACAAAGTTTAAAATATGAAAGGTCTTTCCTTTTAATCAAAATCACTTTCTTGAAACATGTTTAAAATACACTTCAAAAGATGCAAGTTTCCTCCATTCTAATTTGAATACCATACTTAAACAAATTTGACATTAATTAAATTATTTTCAAATTTGTCAAATTTCTGAAAAAGTATTTACCCACAATGCTAAAAATCAAAATAATTAAGCTCTCTAATATATGGGATCTAAACCCAATTCTATAAAGCTAGGCACCCAACACACATTAGACATGTTGGGACCATTGTTTATTGTTATGGTTTTTTTTGGTCACTTGTTAATAATATTGTCTATTTTGAAGTTTTCAAAAATCCAAAAATTCAATGCTGAAGTTTTAATTTTTTTAATATATTAATTATTTGACAAACATTTGCCAAATCCATGGAGGGACTATAGTTCTTATATGTTATACACTATTGGTAGTTACAATATTATAATCCTTATTTTGAGAGATTTGAAATTTAGCAATCAACCCAAGCCATTCTTCCCATTTATTTTCCAATTGGACTAAAACCTTCTTTATTGTTTTTCCCATTTCCTTCTTCCTTGTCACCTTGTTGTTACATTTTCTTATGATGAAGCTTACTAGGTTTACATGGATTATGCAAATCTAACATTGTAACTTCTCCCAATGACATCTTTTTTAAACCAATAATCAACCAAGGGCAAACCAAAGACGGTGAAAGCTAAGTTGGTCCATGCCCATAGGGTTATGCAATAATTTCATGGCTTTAAAATCTTGATCTTGATAAATGTTTGTTCCCAAAGCAAAAAAATGCATCCTAGGTTTCCTTTTTTAGTGCCCACAACCATTGAAGGTTACTCTTGGATTTATTTATTTATTTAATTTACCTTTTCTTGCATGTCCTTGATTATAAAATCATTAGCACCCTTTGAAAATTTCCTCTCAAATAGTTCTTATTGGGCCAAATGGCAAATTCAAGGACATTCCAACCCCATGTGATAGATCTAATATGTTTAGTTATAAAGTTCTCCTTCTTGTAATTCTTTTACTTTGCCTTGAAAACACAAAAAAAAAAAAACCACCAAAGCCTAAGAAATGGAAATGGCTTACGTTATTTAAATTTTTTAAACCCTTGTCAAATTAAAAAATTGCCTTAGTTTTTTTTTTTCTTAACCCCTGTCAAAGAAATGAAAATCACTTACTTTTTATATTTTTTCTAGCCCTTGTTCAAAGAAATGAAAATTCTATACCTTATTTCATTTTTTCTAACTATTTTCAAAACAATGAAAATTACTTACCTTAGTTAATTTTTTCTAACACTTGTCAGATAAATGAAAATTACTTACCTTAGTTATTTTTTCTAACCCTTGTCAAAGAAACGAAAATTACGTACCTCAAGTTAATGTTTTCTAACCCTAGTCAGAGAAATGAAAATTACTTACCTTAACTTTTTTTTTCTAACCCTTGTCAAAGAAATTGAGAATTGACTGACCTTAGTTAGTTTTTGTAACCCTTGTTTTGCTTTGGGATTCTACGTAGGGAACGAGGTTCCCAGTTCCCACCGTGATTAGGGTTTGGCGCTCGTGGCCAAATAGAGAGGAGAGTAATAATTAGGTTCGACTCTCGAGGTTCGCGTGTTTCTGGAGAACGAAAGAGTTGTGTTTGGCGACGTGTTTTTTTGCATGTTTGCGGGAGGTGGGGAACTCGGCCGCTGGCGGGTGGGGACCGGATCAGGGAATGGTGAAGGTGAAGGGAGTGGAATGGAACCATGTGGTGGTAGTGAAGGAGCCGGAGAAGCATGGCATGGCGACGCTGGTCAGATGTGCGCATTGCGAGAAGGAGTTTCAGGGGAATGCCATGCGTATTCGCGCGCATCTGGTGGGGAACAAGCGTGCCGCAGGTGTTTCCGGCTGCCCGTCTTGTCCCGACAAGGCACGCCAGGAGCTTCGTCTCGTCGACGAGGCTAAGAGCCTGACGCAGCGGAAACGGGAAGCCAGGAGCAGGAGGAGCAGCACCAGAACCACCATGTCGTCCTCGGCGCCATCTGATCATAGCCTGGACAACAGCGGGCAACCTGTGGATCTGATGCCGTCGTTGCACAAGGGGGAGAAGACGGCCGTGGAGCATGCCTTCAAGAGCATGGTTTTCCAAGCCGGTGGATTACCTCTCAATTTCGTCAACCTATCGCCATGTAAAGCGGTGTGTGCTTTCTCTTGTTTTCTCTTCCTACGCCACGTGCACTGTTGTCTTATATCTGAGATCTCTTGGCAAATTGTTTGCAATGCTATGAATTTCATGTCGTAGAGGTGTAGAAGAGCAGCTGTCTAGAAAGTTGTATAGTTTTGTGAATTGGATGTTGTAGTCCCTCAGACGGGTGCGGGCTCTCTCTCTCTCTCTTTAGTCCGAAGAAGAGGGCTTTGGAACGACAAGTTTTCCCTCTGCTGTTGCTGGTTGCGTCTTTCTCCTAAGCAAAGCTTTTTCACTTCTCCTGCACTGCAGAGAACTTTACTCTGTCTTGCATTCCCACTTTCAGGATCTGCCTTATTTTGCTTCTGTTGTGCAAGGCATATGATAGGGGCCAGTAATGTCACCACCAATCAATTTGGAGAACTTCTTTGAAGGCTTTGGAGTTCGACCGGAAACAGTTGCCAAGATAAAGGAGATGGGCTTCACAGGGCAGACCTTCATGTCGAATTTGGATGAACTCCCCTCCCTTTTGGAATCGATCAAACAACATTGCCATCTCACTCTTGGAGAAGAGTGGGGCATCAAGGGTGCAGCAAAAAAGCTGCACAAAGGTCTCTGTTTGTTAACATGACCCTTTTTTTTTTGGCTTGGTCTTGTTCTGTCTGCAGCCTTTCTTAGTTCTATTCCTGTCTTTAGGAGCTCTTTTGATGAGAAGTCTTAGAAAAGAGGATCCTGTTTCCTTTGCTTGAATTGTTGTTAGTCTGAGGGGGAATTACTAAGTGCCTGTCTTGTATTTTGCAGATCATTTGCCTGTCTTCACCCAGCCAGATGTGGAGAAGTGGCCAGAGCCTGAAAATGGTATGGTGAATGGTTCCAAGGAGGTCATGTGCATTAGTAAGTATGCAGTCTTATATGGCCTTAAGTGTCTCCTGTTTTTTGTCACTGTAAAGAGTACTGTTTTCCTTCCTTGTGCATTCTGGACTCATGCAATGTTGTGGATTTTTGTGTAGCACAAAGCTAGCTTCGATGGATAAAAATAGAGACGCAATCAAAATATAGCAGGAGATGCAGGAGAGTTTGGAACGACCATGATTGGATACAAGGGAGAGAATCCAATGCAACAACAGCAGATGTCTGTTATTGTATTTGGACCCATGTAGCTAGACCATCCAGTTCTGCATCAGAGCCTTCTATGGTGGAACCCTATTGGTACCTGTGATGTGTGTCAATGGTGAGCCACAGAACAGCCTTGCATCTTTGATATCTGAGGTTTGGTCATATAGAAAGACTAAAGATTTTCTTTGATCTGTATCGTATGGTCATCCAACAGAGTATGACTAGCAACAGTGGAGATGATGGAGACATGTAGGAGACAGTTTAAGGGGGTGACCAACCATTCCCACAAAACTGCAATTGAAGATCATCCAGTAAACACTTCACCTAGGTCCTTCCTTGTAGCAGCTTTAATGCAGTGCTTGTACATACTTGGAGCTTTTGGAGCACTGAATTATTCTCCATGGCCTAACACATAAAGAAATCAAAGCAGATGCACCACCACGTTTGTGCTAAGCCTTGTCTGCTTGGCTGTGTGGGATCCTTGTGGAGATGTGTTCGCATCCATGTTCAAAGGGACAAAAGCTTCAGTGGTGTTTTATGGTGGGCCACAATTGCCTAGTACTATCCCTTTTGAGAGAGAGTGATCCTTTTACATGTAGATGGATCTGGGTTTCAAGTTTGTAAGCAGCATTTCCAGTATAGACAAGCTTACCTGTCAATGGTTTCTTCACAATAGAGCATTTTGCGCAGCGGCTGTTTTCACAGAGTGGAAGATTTTTCAGCGAAGAGCATAATCAATAGGGTGTGTTTTAAACATGTGGATTCTGCTGGGTGGTTCATGTGTCCATGTGCAGACGTGAATAACTACAAACAGTCAGCAGAGATGCCGATTCATGGGTTGCTGTGAGCCACACTTTCCCTCTAAACACTTTTTTGCCCCTAAATTTTTCTCTCTATGTATTTGCATGCTTTTCATGTTTAGCATAAAGTCCACCGCTCGCTTAATTGAGACACCGTGCCATGTTCCCCCTTATGATTAGCTACCTCAAAACTAGTGTTGCATTCTTGTTTTGATACTTAAATATTTCCAAATAACTGACCATAAGGCAACTTATCAAACTCCCAAATTTCCTTTTTTTTTGTTTTTTCCTACCCTAGTAGGTATGTCATAATTTCCAACATCAAATCAATGTGCTGAAAATGGTTGTCAACAAAACTTTGTTATCATAGCTTCAACAAATTTCAATCTGTTGACTATATACAACTATAACACAGATCCATCTATATGGAAAAAGGATCACTTCAAATCCAGAAAATGAGCATCCAGAAAATTCTTTCTTATACACTTAACAACACCCTTGTTCAGTTCTGTGCACAAACTCAGATCACCCTTTGTCCTCATCAAATATGTTGCAACTATACATATGTAAATATATCATTTTCTCACTAGTTTTTGCAAGAGTAAATATACAGAGTGCAGACCTGATTGCTGGAATAAAGTAAAAAGGAACAAGATGTGCTCAGTGACCTGCAGAGCCTGTTACAGTTTCCGGTACGGTAGGGTATTGAAAGTAAATTTTTTGGTTCTAGAATTGAACTGTTTATATAGCATATGGTCTGAGGACAGTGTACAATAACCCGAGCTTAGCTCAGTTGGTAGAGCGGAGGACTGTAGTTGTGCAGAATATCCTTAGGTCGCTGGTTCGAATCCGGCAGCTCGGAAGAGAATCCTTTTTTCCGCTCAGGAAATAGATTCTTTTTTTTTTCTTCCTGAACCTCCTGGCAATGGGTTGAGTTCTTTTAGAGCGTAAAAATAATTAACGACACGGGTGATGACTTCCTTTCATTTTCCAGCCAGTATGGATTTTCCCGCGTAGTAGTAGTGCAAATAAGAAATCAGAGCTTTCCTCCACACATTGGAAATCAAAGCATTTGATGATGGGTGAGAGAAGCAAACAAACAAAAAAAGAACAGTGGCACACACAATTGTGGCGAAAAATTGTACTCTCTGCATGTTTGATTGAGCATAATTACAAAGAAAAATGATTGCCAATGAGCAACTCTAGAGGATTCAGATAGAAAGCCTAATTGACTCTTTGTAGCCCTATTGTGTACATGTGCCCAGAATCGTAGCCTTCATGGACTCATCCATCCTCACACAACATGAAGGATTCACATAAAAGCCCAACTGCCTCTTTGTACCCCATTCTGCACATGTGCCCAGCATCATAGCCATAATTTTGACTCCTCCAATCTCACACCATGTGCATAGGTAGAATCAAGTTCAATTTGGATATTCATGATGTCCAGGACTAAGAGATTGATGCTTCTGGTACTCTTATGATTTGTCGCCTCATCATGGAGCCAGATGTCCTGACTCCGCAAAAAACAGAAAGAGAAAATGGGGGGAAAAACCTGGAAGCCAGCTCCAGCTCCTCAAAGTTTTTGCAGAGGTTCAAAGCAGGCAGGCAGCTCCTCAATCATTGCAAGCGAGAGAACAGAAGATAGGTTTGAATTGGTCCAATGGTGGTTTTTTTACTCCTTAAGCGTTGTTGAATGAGAGTCAACACCAAATTCAGAAGTGACTGAATGGAAATAATCAAACCAAGCATTTCGCTCATGGGAGTCCAGACTTGGTGTTGCTGTAGCCTGCAAATCAATGTCCCCATCTGATTCTTCCTCTGATCTCTCCCAGACTGAGGTTGAAGAAAATGAGTCAGCAATTCCTCGAGCATCATTGTCTGTCTCCTCAGCATCAGAATCAAGTAGAAAGTCTGGCATGGCAGCTTTTCTCTTTCTCTGCTTGGATTGTTGACGCTTGGATGCTGCCTTATGTGCCAGCTTGGTGGGTACTTTCACACACACCTGCACCAAGACGTGCAGGATGGTGAATGGACAACAACATGCTAAAACAACACAGTCGCCCACACAGTCTCCAGCAGCACCCGCAGCAGTTTTCTTATTACCACCCATGTCTTCACTTTATCCTGGAAGAACAGCAATGCAACACTCTGTGTAAGCCACTCCTCTTTGCACTGCCACCCTCTTCACTAATGCTCTGTTTTATGTCCTTCAAATACCTGCACACAGACAGTTGAAAGGTTTAGGACATGCCATTTACAGGAAGTACCCATACTTAACTTTGCCCTTCCGATTCCTAGTCTCATAAAGGTTAGGAGATAAAGAACCAAATCTTGAAGAAATCACAAAGATCAACATCCCTAGAAGCTGGAAATATCATTGAACTGCAAGTGATGGCAACAACCAACAGAACCCCTACTAAACTCCCAAATAGAAAACCCAGAAACACACTTCAGAGCTCCAAAATAAGCTTCATACAAACAAACGCCACCAAATCCCACACAAAACACAAACACTGCCAAAATAACTCCATTTATATCAAGTCAGGTCAGAACAAAACTTGGTTGAGTCTCTTTTTAGTTCTGACAATGTCAATGCACCAGAGTATATACTGATCCCACACATCACAAACTCCAATTTACTTCACTGCTCTTGTAAAAGCAAGATATACCTATGGAAATGACTCTCTCAAATCCAAACTCCACAGTGCAAGAACAGGAGCAGGGAAAAAGCTCTGTATCTAACAAGACCTAAAGTCAAGAGTAAAAAAGTTCATGCAGAAACAGTCACCCACCAAACTTTTGCAACTTCAAAACAAGACCTTGCAAACAGACACACCAGCTGAATTCTTCAACTCCATTTCTCAGTGCAGCTCAGATCATTACACCTGAGAAAGAACTTGGTTGAGTTTCTTTCATGGTTTTCCAATGCCAGCTAAATATGCCTGAGGATTTACTTATCCCACACATCATCCAAAGCTCTGGATTTGCTTCACTGCCCTTGTAAATGCAAGATAGCTATGGACATGATGTTTTCCTACTTGTCTCCCAAACTTCACTGGGGGAAGAAGCGCAGCCAAACATCTATATCTAACAAGACCTAAAGTCAAAAGGAGGAAAGCTCATACAGGAAAACTCATGGGACAAGAGGAGCATGCTTTTGCTGCATAAGTCATGATACTGATATGAACAAAATCTGGGACTACTTCATTTAGAGAGCTGCAAAAGCAAAGAAGAAAAGTGCAAAGAGTGTGAGGTCTCAGGTCGAAAGCGCTCACCTCTTCTTTGAAACTCTCAAATGACAAGCTGTTTGCAAACAGTGTCAGAGGGGAACGGAAGTTAACATAGCCTCTTCTTCTTCTTCACTCCGAAGTGCTCTCCAGTCCAATTGTCTTCCTTCTCTTTTGCGATAACATTCTTTCGCTCGGGTGAGTCGAGCGGGGACCATCATCTTCTTTGAATCTGCTGCACACAGAGCCTCGCTAATCAGCGCTAGCTATGGAAATAAAAGAAGGTGGTAGGGCACCAGAAAGCGATCAGGCATGGTTCCTTTCGAAAGCAACCCACAAGGTTCCCTTCTTAGCAGAACCCTAGCTTAGGACGCCAGCTTCTTCTCTCCCGTTTCCTCCTGGGAGGAACAACTAGGACTCCTAAACAACAAGAAGCAGATGGAGGTTCTACTTTCGCAAGAAGAAAACCCACCTTCTACAGCTCCGTGTGTGTATCTCTCCTCTCCTGCATCTCGCTCCTTCAATAACTAGCTTGAGAAACTGCTGCTGCTGCTGCCTGCCTTGATGCTAAAACCCAACGCCAAGCTCTTCTCTTATCAATAAAAACAACGCGCTTTCAACAATCTTTTCACTGTTTGTGCACATCAAAGACCCCTCCTTTCTTGATTGCTGCTGCTGCTGCTGCACGCACTCCGAGACTTCAAGACTTCATCAAAGACACTCCTTTTACTGCTTCTTTAGCTTCTTCTTCAAGCTTCATGATGGGTCACAAACAAAAACATGAACGAAATGGGTAACTTTAAGCAAACCAACACTATTCACTTTGCCTCTGAACTAGCATTCTGTTCACTTCTCTTCTGTACTCCCCAATAACTCCACAACCCAATACTAAGCTTTGCTCCAAAAGTCGGAGCACCGATCTTAATATATCACCAACTCTCTTGTCAAAAAGACACAATCTCGCACACACGCGCTTTGAGAAAAAAGCTCCGTTGTTTTTGCCACCAAAAACAAAAAACACAACCTTGCCCTTGAGCTCTTAAAATAAAACTAAACGACTTTTCTTCCTCTGCTTCTTCTTCTTCTGCTTCTTGCTCCTCCTCCTCCTCTTCCTGCTGCTTATTCTTGCTTCTAATACTCCTCCTCCTGCTGCTGCTTAATATGGCTACAAGTTAAGAGCGGATCTGTTTGGAGCTATCTCTTTGATTGAGTGCTGCTTTTTCTTACAAATTTTTTTAATGTCAGTAAATATAAAAACAAAACACTCCAGCATCTCTGGACTATCATCAGCTCTTCTGTCATGATGCTCATCATCATCATCGTCTTCGTCGTGTACAAATCTACGGATCCTCTCACGAAACAGTCTGTCTCGAGAGCTACGACTCTGTTTTTTGTTTGTGTTTCTTGGCCGTGGCAGTGGGCCGCAAAGGAGAGGGTCCAGCACCCACTAGTGCGCACCACAAAAGATGGATGAATAATAAGTTGTCAGAAAAACAGTTTTCTGTTGGGTTCCAGTTCCCTACCTAACCATGGTGGTTACCTCAGTTGCATTTTCATTTTATTTTACTATTAGGTAGGTACAACGGGTTGTTTAGTAGGTAGTAAAGACAAGTCCTTACCTATGTATGTATGTATAAACCAGCTACTTTACCTAGTAGTCACCTATTTTCGTTACCTATGGACTTACTTTTTACAGAAAGGAGTTACCAAGGTGAAACCGGAAATAAACTCAGTTAATGTTCATCCACAACTGAGTCATAACGGACATCGAGTGGATGGTGTGCTCGTGGGTGTTCGTTCGCTCAGGCCCACTTACATCTGGCCCACTTGCAACTGGAACACTTGGAGCGATGGCTGTGAGCATCTTCGGGTTTCCTGTTTTTAAGTGGCTGTTTTGTATTGGACCCCAAATTGGTAAACTAAATTTTCTCTGTTTTTTTGGAAGAGGGAACATTTTTTTCTTTTTTTTTTGTTGTGGGTGGGGGGGGCCCTCGTGCTTGTCGCGGCGTTTTTGGTCGTCTTTATAATACGTTTCTGTTTTTTAGATTTCGGGGCTTTTTTGCTCCTCTTTTTTTTATTTTTTTTTTTC
>Ga0116231_10002344_pt1 | contig 39581 bp, 38 predicted proteins | sample S1TSphgellanicum_2_FD_89695 | JGI IMG/M metagenome (GOLD analysis project Ga0116231, IMG submission 89695) | Host-associated microbial communities from peat moss isolated from Minnesota, USA - S1T2_Fd - Sphagnum magellanicum MG | ecosystem: Host-associated > Plants > Peat moss > Unclassified...
CATGTTGTAGACGTTCTCAGGGTCGTATCGAGCGATGATAGAGTATAATTCTTCTAACGCTGATAGTAATTCTGGGTCATTTTTGTCAACCTCAGTTCCTTCTCCATGAAGAAGCATTTTCTGTAGACCTCAGCGTGTCCTGAAACAACTAAGCCATTGCCATGAAGCCTTAAAGTCTGAATCAAAAATGGATAATGTAAAAGCAATACTTTTCGCTTTCACAATGGCGAGAGATGGCGATACAGGGAGCCTGGCACGGTGCATGTTGTCAATCCAAATGTACAACATATCTTCAAGTTCGGTAAATCGTCCAACTGAAGCTCTGAAGATCTTCTGCTTAGCTTCTTCGGAGAGTAAAGTGGATCGTTCAAGAATTGAATCTTGTTTCTCCCAGACCTTCCGGATAGCACCTTTGTTAACATCGTACTCACACGCTAGAGCGCGTTTGCTTGGAGGGTTTGTCTTGCTCAGTTTTGAGATGATCTCGCAACGCTAGGACTCATTCAAGTGCTTGCCGGTTAGTTTCTTCGACATTGCAGCGAAACGCAGGCGATTTGGGAATGGAGCGTCTAAAGTACGCACCTACCGGTAAAGTACGCACAAAATTCCGAGGTTCAAGTTGTGTACTTAAACGGGAGACTACTGTAGTAAACAACCATTACCTAATTATTACTTACTTTTAATCACCAATGTTTTTTGTGGGTACCCATTGTTGATTCTGGTTCCAATTACCTAGAACCTAACTGGACTTGGGTCCCAAGATGTGGAACTGAGGTTATAGGAATAGTTGGGACCAGAATCAGGCCTAGTTTTCAAGTGTTTCAAAGAATTGGAGCTGGACCAATTTTTTCAAAAGTTCTAGTTCCAATTTAGGGTTAGGGGTTAGAGCGAGGTGGCATGTTGATGTCAAGGGTTGGAGCTTGAAGCTTTTTTCTACAATTGTGTTTTTCTCATTGCTTGCTTTTGTGTCATCACCATTGTATTTGTGATTATCTTGTCACACTAGTACTTGTAGTGATATTATCTTCATTTTTGTAGCCCACATTGGTGCCTGGTGGTTGTGGAGTGTTCTTGTTGTTGTTATAGCTTGTCATTGTCCTCTTCTTTTTCATTTTCTTATGATCTTGGTCATCGTCATTGTGCTCTTTTCATTGTTGCAACCAATAATTGCTCACCATTGCTTCTTAATCTTATCATCTTGTGGCCCTAGTGATCATCATGCTCTTGTCATCACTACAACCAGTAATTGCCTACTATCAGCTTCCTAATCTTGATGATTTTGTGTTTTTTTGTTGTTGTTGTTGTAACTAGCAATTGGCCACCATTGCTCTTATAATGATCATGATCTTATGGTGTTGGTTGTTATCGAGATTTTTTCATTTTTGTAGCTGGCAGTTGCTCACCATCATCCTTTTGATCTTGATAATCTTGTGGGCTTGTTCATCGTCATGGTCTTCTTGTTGTTACAACCATTAGTGACTGCTTACCATCACCTTCATGATCTTGATGATTTGGAGGTTGTTTTGGGGCAAGAGGGGACTTGAATTTTGGGGGTTTTTGGAAAGGTGATTTGGAAGGCAAAATAGGGGGTTGGTTTTTTTTTGGGGCAGGGGGGGATTTGAAAGTTTAATTAAAGGGTGGCAAGACACAAATTTCAAAGTTGGCATACAAGTGCATGAGACATGAAAACATGAAACCAATTTGCATAAAAAAATGGTGTTGATCATCATATCACAAACCTATCCTCTCCATGTTTCTACACTTTTACAACACTTTAACAATATGTTCTAGGTTAAGTGTTAGTGAAGAGTTTATAAATCATTGATTTGATGTTGTAATGACATTGTCATACAATGATCATTTATCACAATGTGTTACAATGCCATGAGAACATCATATCAATGATTGTATTAACACTTCGTTAGCATTTAATCTTGAACACTTTGTTAAAATGTTGTAAAAACATAGTTACATAGAGGGAGCAAGTTTGTGTGACATTAGAAGTTATTAATATAATTCTAGAACATAAAAGTAGATTAGATCCTAGGGATGTCATTTCTTATATATTTTTGGAAGCACATAAGATAAAAAGATATTTTTTAGTTTGCTATGAAATAATGGCATAATATGAGTATGTTTTAAATTTATTTCACAATTTCCATGTGAAGTCAAACAATTTTTTACTCATCCCAAATTGGCATACACATGTCTATGTTGCTAATCAAGAGAAAACATGTTCTTCATATAGTTTGTGAGATGAGATTCAAAGACAAAACATATTGGTTAAATCTTTTATTTATACCTTAGTTTTAAATTGAAATGCAAATAATTTTTTTTCAAAAGTCAACTTTAAGTAATAATATCTTTCCCATATTATGTCCAAATGAAACAATTTAAACTTCATTTTGGAAGGATTTCCAAAATCTACACACAAAAATAATAAAATCGATCCAAAAAATTACATGTAAATCTTGCTTTTCAATTCATTTGAACAACAATGTTTTGATGACATTATCTTTTTTTAACCATCATTATTTTTCTCATACTTTGTCCCAATGAAAGAAAATTTTAAAATATGATTTTTAAAAATATTACATGGTACATTTTAATTATGAAATTTAATACAAATAGTTCATAAAATATTATTTAGTTAAAATATATATAAATGGAATATGTAAATTTAATATTAATTTTATAATAAATCTATTTTATTTTATTTAAATAAAAATATCTTAAAATGTTTTAATATTTAAATAATATGCTAGTTGATAATACAAGATATTAAAAATAAAATATTAATAATATTCCAATTCATTAATACTAGTGTGGCATGTGTCATTGGCCCAAGTGTTACCACGCCCTCAACTGATTTTTCCTTCCAAAACCTGGTTTTTTGGAATTTATTTGAATTTTCAGAAGCAGAAATCACTTTAAAATTAATATCTCCCATATTTTGAATCTAAATGTTACCCACATAAATTCCATTAAATCCTGCACATCAAGATCTTTCCAATAACACCAAAGGCACATTGCAATTCCTCTGGAATTTTCAGCTAGGATTTAATTTAATTTTCAGTGAAGAAATCATTCAATATTCAAGAACTTATACAACTCAAGTCCAAACGCCATGAAACCAAGCTCATGCACCCTTCCTCCCCAAGAGCTTTCAAAGAGACCAAGGACACAATCTGAAGCATCCTGGTTGCATCCTAGTTTAATGGATCTCATCAATACAAAACAAAACAAACAAACTACCTTGCTTCATCGATAGATTAAGGATTAATAAAATTTTAAATTTTAAAATGAAAATTTCCTTTTTTTATTTTGAATTTTCATTTGGTTTCAAAATAATGGAACATGATAATTAACTATAAGTCAATTTATATGATAAAATATTAAAATAATTTATAGATTATTACTTAACATAGATTAATTTTTATATTGTATTACATTATGTTTGTCAAATATACATATATGTATAGTCATAAATGTAATCACCCAAATAAGTATTATTTTTGACATTATATTGCAATACATTATTTATAATATAATATACTAAATATATATATTATAGCAATTATATATCAACACATATGATTAAGATTGGATTTTCATCTTTTTATTTTCTTGAAATGTCTTTATAATGTAATAAATGAAGGCTCAAAATAAAATATGACAATTAAATTCAAAATTATATGTAGAATAAATTACTAAATTAGTTATAAGTTGATTTAAATCACCATCTAATATGTCATATTGTAACTAATTGATGCAATAAAAATTTATAATAAATAATCTTACACATTATAAATTAATTATATGAAATAATGACTAGTATAAAATTTTATATAATATTAAAACTATCAACTTAATAGTACCAAAAAAAATTTAATAAATTATTTTGATTATAAATGAATGTGTAGTTGAAGTTTCATTTAAGGTGATCAACACATTCATAAATGCTTGGTCAAAGTAATGTGTTTTGATTGGGTAGAGCTAATCATATAAATCAAAATACATATAATTTCACAAGTCTAGGGAATTGAACTTGGTCACCATCACAATCACAAATCAAGTCTTTAATCATCTGACCACAACTTCAACTTAAGAAGATAATGTCAATGCAAATATGTCAAAACAATGTACATTTCAAATTGCATGTACTATGATATAATTATGCATTAATTTCTCATCTTAAGTTCACCATTGCATTTAATGTAGGTTTTTATTTTCATAATCCAATAATTATGTAGCAATTTCAATTTCAAATGAAAATATTTATCTCAAAATTAAAAATTTAATCTCTAATTTCAAAATGTCGGTTTTGAGTGGAAGAAAGGAAAGCATTTAGACTCTTGAAGAAACAAAAGATGCAAAAAGTTGTTTTTTGTATCGCCGATTCTGGAAGTTATAGACTTTTTTTTTTTGTTAAATTCACTGAACCCATTTTCTCTTTCATGCATATTGTTGGTTGAACAAAGTGAACAAGGTATGAATTATATGAGAGGATGGATTAGCTGATATAAAAAGTAATGAGATGAAGGCTCATTTTGCTGAGGAAAAATAAGAGTACATGATATTTTGTAACATGGTTGGTTTTTTCATATATAGTTCAATACATTGTGCTAGTATAATGTTGGATCCTTAATGGAGAAGGAGAGAAGTAGGAGAAAGATAGAAAAATAATGAAATGGCTCTTCATAGTGAGAGATACATTCTGTATTGACATATGTGAGCTAGCTAAAATCGAATAGCAATTAACTTTATATTGACATATATATGGGTTGGTTTCAGATCTAGTTGCCTTTCTTGTTGCCAAGGAAATGCTAAGACATATTGTGGTGAGATTTTTTTGGTTCTAAAATACTTGAACTGTTGATATTTGCCATGATAATCCTACCCCAAGTGACTTCAATTTGCTTGCAAGAAAAAACTAGGATAACTTTGATTTTTATTCATAACAAGTGATGGCATAGACTACTTGCAGATAGAAATGCAGGTCTAGATTTTTAAACTCAGTGGTTTACAAATGAAGGAAAAGGTTTTTGACCCAAAAGCAATTTATTAGAGTTTTGTAGAATGACTAAGCAATGAAGAAGAGGGAATCACAATTTAGTGAAATAGGGAATTATATATACAATTGATTTTCTATACATCTTGTAATGTGTTTTTTTATTCATCTGTGACCATTTTCAAGTACACGTATTTTCTATTCTAGTTCCCAGGAGGTCCAAAGTTCAAACCAGTGTTGGGCATTAGGTAGCCCAACACTGGTTGAGGAGGCGAAGATCTCTCCTAACTCAGTTGCTGGGTGTGATTGTTACATGAGAATTAGTGAGATTTGATGGATGAATTTTGTAATGGTGTGATTTTTCAGCTGTATTCTCAAATCATCAATCAATCCCATCACTGCCAGGTAACGCGTATCCAAATGAAAAATAAAACTTGGAACTGGTTGAATGAATCTTGAAGGTGGAGACATCAGCCAAATTTTTTGGTGCCAAATTTCTCGTCTACCCAACATTTATAAATTCTTTTTTAGTAAGATCAGTTTTAGATGTCTTTTAGTTCATCACATTCTAAGGAGAAAAACATGGAAGTCACCATATTTAGACACTGGGTCCTTGGGGGTGGCCAAAACATAACAGGATTCTACAAAATGCCTACTGTCTTCTCTGACCTGTAGCCAAGATATGGCTCTAAATTCCTCTTGTAGATGGTTGCTATTGTGGGCTACATGACAAAATTGGAAAAAAAAAAAACCCTTGGCAGGAATTGATCAAGACAATATGCTTTGTTGCATTCAGAAAGAATCACAAAACTCATGTAGAATTTATTGTTGACAATGATTTTGTGAAGAATAAATAATTTTGAGATCACATATTATAATTTCTACAATCATCTTATCTACACTTGTACAAACTAGAAACACATTCTTGCTAATGTTGCCAAAACTGATGTATCAACACTGTCACCAAAAAACTGCCAGAGATTGGTATTAGTGGTAGTAGTAAGGTGGGAGAGAGAGAGAGAGAGAGAGAGAGAGAGTGGTGGTGCTCAAGAACAAGGCCTTGGGGCAGTGGCAGCAGGCGGAGAAGAAGAGATAGGATCCGCCTGAGATGATGATGGGGAGCGAGGTTGAAGAGCTGCAGCCATACAGAGAGCTCCTCCGGATGATGCAGCAGCATTTGCAGTGGAAGTAGTGGCGGAGGCGGCGATGGCGAACGTTTCGCGCACTCGTGCAATCTCCGCTGTCGCCAGCGCTAACTGCGCCTGCAGGTGCGCTACCTGTGAGGGTAGCTTACGTTTTTTGAGCTAGCTCACAATCATCTCACAGCTCTATTGGTCAACCATTGACCAATCGCAGGAGCTCTCAGATCTGAGAGTCAAACTATGACTCGCCATAACGTGACATCTGTTCTTCTTTTTCTTTTCATGATTACATGACATGTAATCAGAGTTTCTAACATGATTAACTATCTCATTTCAACGCACTTGCAGCTCTCCAATGGAAAGGGACTGTACATGCAGCAAGAAACAAGGTCCTATATCAGTGGCTTTCCAATAGGCTACTGTGATCAAAGTGTGCTGTGTGTAAAACTATGATCACAGCAGCCTAATGGAAAGAGACCCATTACTCTTAGAATCTAGACTTTACACCCATGCCCTCTGCATTGGTGACTATAATCTGCTTTGAAAACCAAAAGCATCAAGCATCGAGGCTTAATTGTTTCTCTTGATAATGGATTTCAACTTTTCTGTTGCATGCTTCTGAGAGAGATAGCATTTGTGTTCAGCAGCACTTCTCTGTGCTTCACTGGCACCCTTTATCAATCTGGAGTACTAGTGGTAACGCATTCTTTACTCCAAATAGGATTTCCCAGTCGATGAGTGTGAGTGTTTCTTCTACATCAAGTTTTTTCCTTGTTTTCAACAATCTCTTTACTTATGCTTTTCTTTACTCAACAAATTCTCTACTCAAAACTGTAATGTGTATACTCAAGAGTGTTCTTCCAAGAGTGTTTTCCAACAATCTCTCTCCTCAAGAATGTTTTCCCAATAGTGTTTCTCAACAATCTTACTCTAGACTGTTTTTCCAAGAGTGTTTTTCAACAATCTCTACTTGAGAATGAATGTTTTTCAACAATCTCTAGCTGAGAATGAATGTTTTTCCAAGAGTGTTTTTCAATGATCTATACTCGAGAATGAATGTTTTCCAAGAGATTTTTTCAACAATCTGTACTCAAGAATGTTGTTCCAAGAGTGTTTTTCAGCAATCTCTACTCAGGTATGTTTTTTCCAAACAGTGTCTTTGCTATTATGTGGCATGCCTGCCACTCTAGGTGGAGATCAGTGAGCAAGGATTAGTGGGTGAGTAATGTTGGTAGCTGCTTGCTCTCTCCTTCTGAGCAAGCAAATGCCAGCAGCAGCATCTGCCATCCATCATCTAAACTTTGTCCCACACTCAGATTCTTTGCATGCAAAGAATCTGCATGTAATGAGTTCAATGTTTTATAATCAGGGGTGAGTGAACCCACAAAAATCATGACTGCATGAACCTGCCCTGAAGGGGAGAGTATATATGTTCTGTTCAAAGGGTTGTTCAAGCTTGACTTCAGACTTAGGAAGCTGTAGTTTACAATAGGGGTTTTGGGTGGTGTGGTGAGATAGGAAAAGAAAGTGAGCTTTGAAAGTGTTTCCAGAGCACAACAGTATTCCTTTCACGTGAAAAGAAATTCCAAGTTTTGTTCCAATATGGATCAGTTTTGTGCCAAGAATTGATTGTCTTTCACACTCATTGAAACATTACTTGATACTATTGATGTCAATACTTTTTTCCATCAAAACATTCTGGATAGCTCCCATCATGCCACTACCCAAAGGTTGAATGGCACGTGTAAATTTGTCTTCCATGAAACAAAGCAACAACTAATGTCCAGAAGATTTCAAGTCACAAGCAAATCCAACTTGTGGAATTTACTTTCCCACTCTGTTTTTTATTGGTGGGTTTAGAATATTTCAAATCACAAGGAAATTGAACTTGTGGAATTTACTTTCCCATTCTGTTTTTTGTGGGTGGGTTAACTGGTCATGGGAAGTATCTGCACTGGGCCAACATATATTTCCCATGTGTACAAACAGTGACTACAGTTGAGAGACACTAATGGTCACCCTAAATTCCACTGCAATAGTTTAGTGAATTCAAAACCTTGTAGCAAGTTACATTTCAGTGTCTTGAACACAATCACCCACAACTTGCTTCAATTATGTTGCAGTTCTATGAATCAGCTCCTGTTGGAACACTATCATCAGCTTCAGTCTGCTCTGATTGTATGTGTTCTATATCCTAATTCTAGATGTGGTCATGAATCAAGTACCATTAGTGACAAAATGGGGTTTAAGGCTAGAAATAGAACTCAGCAATTCTTATTGCTGCAACATATGCTTGCACATATGGTTCTCATAAATTAGCACTACAACTTTACCAGAGTGGATTGATGGAAAAGAAGGAGACCTGAGTGATTCCCTGCAATTTAAGTGAGCATAATGATGATGATTAAGGGAAAGAGTTTGAGATCTTTTCAGAGAGGTTTCATGAGCTAAAAAGGGAGAAGAGAGCAAAAAAGAGGTGAAAACCTGCTGTTGAAGTACAGAGATGGCACCAACACAGCCGTAAACAGGATCTTGAACACGTGCATCAGCTTCATAAGCCAGTGAATTCACACAGTCTTCCCGATGCGGAGGTGGCAACTCGTGGAGCATTTTGGTGACATTGGCGACACCGAACACCTACCCACCCCCCCTTAACTCTCCAACCTTTCACTCTTCCCTATTCACCTTGGAGTTTCTCCAAATTTGATTATACACATCCCATGTACTTCAGCATATGCAAACATGTTGATCAAGCTACTACAGTGGTGCCTGTGAACTCCTAACCAAGACTATTTCTTTGTTAAACATGAAAACTCGCTGAATAGATAAATTCTGTACATTGCTCACCTTAAAGTGAAGGTGACATCTTGAGAGGGCTTTTGGCATGTAGGCAAATGGAACCCAAGTGTAAAATGTGAGCACTTAGTGCATGAGTCTCATGGAGGAGGTGAATTCAATCAATTCTATGTGCAAACTGCACTTCCTCATATTATGGTTCATTGCAATCATCTGCAGAAAGTCAAAGACCACCACCTTGCTGCAGGGGGTTCATACTGCTCATTGTTGTTGTGGTTTATGCTTGGTTGGCAATTCATGCCAGCAAGTGCAAATCATATTTGCTGTTGGGTTGACTCATTTGAGAGGTCAATTGCTAAAGAAGAGTTAATTTCAGGTAGGACTAAGCTTTTCAGGAAGGCTACATTGTGTGCAAAACAAAACTGGAGTGTGCATAAGCTTAGAGCGCACCTTGTGGACATGAGCAAATTTCTGGGGCTGGTCAGGGGGGAAGTAGGGAGCAAACAAGCACTGTGCAGTGCACTTTCGGCGCAAAACTCGGCAGGCAGCACATGCAGATGTGCCAGGCACTGATGCCATTGCCATGCGCAGTCGGTGGTAAGGATGCATCTACTACTCCTTTTCTGTTTTTTCTTTCCAGCCTCCTTTTTGTCTCTTTTCTGAAGTGCCTTTCCAATACCCTGATCAATACAGTGGCCGGCTAGCTGCAATTGCTGCAAATCTCCACTTCCCACCATCTCTTACCATTGTATTTGGACTAGTACTCTTCTTCACCATTCCTTTTGTCAAGGACAACAGGGGAGTTTTGAAGTTTGTCCACTTCCCTCCATGTGATAGATGGGCTCCATCTTTATTGCACCTTCTTGTCACATTCTCATCACCGCCTCCCTGCAGGAGGCTGCTTGATTCCAGATGATGATGGGCTTTGGGCCTCCTGATAGGTAGTGGTGATAGCAGCACATCAAAGTTCTTATACTTGGCTGTTCTCGTTGAATGCCTGCTGGGTGCAACGTGATTCCTCCTCATCCCTCTGTCATACCCTGCCAAAATAGTAGCAATGGGTAGTGTGACTTTCCTCCTGTTCATGTGACTGTGGCAGAGCCGGCTTGTAACTTCCTCGCTCATTGTAGCCAATATAACTTCCAGCTGCCTTGTATGGCGAAGGTAGGCTGGCAGTTGGTTGGTTCAACGGCTCCCCTCTCTCTCTAGCTAGATCCCAACAGGTGGTCTTCTCCCAACTCCTCCTCCCATTTCCCTCTCTATTTCTCTACTGCCCAACCCCCCCCCCCCACACACTTTCTTCAACACTTTATCAATAAGGCTGCTTCTTCTCCTCACCATCAACCCACTAAGATTTCACAATTTGTGTCATTTTTTAGAACCCCCAAAAAGTCAGCAACAATTTCTTCCATTTTTTTGAGTTCCCAGCTTGATCCAAAAGCTTCCAGGTAGAAAGGCAACTTCGTGGGCTGCTGCTGCTGCTGCAAGGGCAGATTGTGAAATGTACAGCAGTGTTTTGTCAGATTTTCAGCTAGAATCCACAAGTTGGATTATGGATGGCTACAGACAGCAGAGCTAAGAGCTTCAAGCAGCTATGAAAAGGCATGATTTGGGGATTCATGAAACTTGCCCCAGTGAGATCAGAGAGAGAGACAGAGAGACACACACACATATAGATGCGCAGAGCTACCTAGGGCATGCCAAAAACGATAGAAAACAATGAAGCTCAACTCAGCTCTTCAGCTTGTAGTTCCTCCTGTTTCTAAACATGTATCTCATCAACACACAGAGGAAAATCAGGATTTTATTTCATAATGGCAAAGCTGGATGCATGCATGCATGCATGCTACAAGGGTGTTTATGGATTGATAGTCTGATGTTGAACCTTCTGATGGGGCAAAAAAGAAAAAGGCGAAGAAAAGGGAAATCAATTTTGAACCCTAAAACAAAAGAGTACAAACAACAACAGCAAAAACAACAACAGCAACACAAAACCCTAAAATTGATTCCTTTCGCCCCCACCGACATACAGCGGAAGGAGATCTAATGCGGGCGAGATCTAAGTACACAACCCTTTTTACAAAGGAACCACCACACACAATGTGAAGAAGACACAGAGAAGAGAAGCAAATTCAGGGCAACAGTAGATCCAAACCCTAATTTTCTCATCCACCGCTGGAGGTACCTGAGAACCTACCTGAAGCCATAGACTCCGGATAAATTCAAAGAACAAACATGATCTCATGATCACACCCAGCAAAAATATGCCAACAAACAGCAACGGCAACAACAGAATCAATCGGGCAACCAACGAAGAAATCAGATCGTCTTAAACACAAAAAAACAAAACCGCATCCGAAGGAAGGCATATCCTGCATTCCTGCGCGTACGCCGCTTCGACCAATCGGGAGTAGACATCTGTCGCTTGTTAATTGGATAAATTTCTGCATTTCATGATAAAACTTCAAACTTGGCTTTTGTTGAGAGGAGAAAATAGGTATTGCCATTTGGGATGAACGTCAGTCTGTCTCATCCATGAAGGTGCTGTTCTTGGCAATGTAATCTGAACCTTATCTTGATGAATAAAATGGATGATATTTTTATACCCACCAACCACTCGTCGTGTGTACGTTTGGTCAAGGAAGGCGATGGAAAAAATTAGGGATCAGAAAAGAAGAGGGGAAGAGCTAATTATGAATGATAATTTGGTCGTTGTGGATGATTATTGGTGAACTAAATCGACAAGCGGAAACCGAATACCCTGCACTGTGGATGATAAATTGTTAGTCGTTGATGAGAAAAGGATGAAAACCTGGACTCTTGCTCAAGACTATGGCGCGGTGCAAGCGAAGCGAGAAAGAGAGAGAGAGCTAGCGAGGAATTTGAGTGAAGAGAGCGCGATTGTTGTGTTGACGCGGTGATGGCGCTCGTTGCTGCCGCTGTTGCATCTCCTTCTATGGCTTCTCTTCGATACTGCTTCCCTGGTGAGCTTTCTTTTATTTTGATGATTTTCCTTTGCCCCATATATTCGCTGAAGATCGTTGAGGTCATGTCCCTATTGTGGACTGCGCAATTCTCTTGGGGGCCAGGTTTCTGGAGTGGGTAGGTACTTGTCTCGATCAGAAATCTTCCGTGGCATAAGTTGTGAAGAACTGTCTCGAGAGGGTTTTTTTTTTGTTTTCCCTCCCGCTCCGCCCTTAGTTTCGATGTGATTGTGGGCTTGGACCAAGAAATGAACTGGATTACATGTGTTTTGGAAACTTGGACCTTCAATCTGAGTCAAGCGTATTGGATAGACATTTGATGTGATCTCTGAAGTTCAGGTTGAATGGAATCTGGAGTAAAATAACAATGCCTGAGTTCTGATTGTCGATTTGTGATGTGTGGGATGTGTGTATTTTTTGCTTTTTTCTGCAGCTCCAACAATGTGTTGTGGTAGGGATGGAGGGGGTGGCTCTTTAGTGTCGGGGCTTTGGAAGCAAGCATCATGTAGAGGGTGGCAGGGCCTGACAGGACTTTCCTCCGGCAGAGGTATGCTGAGCAGGTACACTTTTGATCACTAGTGGAACTGGGAGGATCTAACCCCAGTAGATGATCTCATTCCTGCATTTGGAAACTCCCAACTGTAATGGTTGATTAGTCACATTTCTTGTCATTTGGGAATGGCAATGCAACCAGAGTTTGGATCAAGGGATCACTTGGGATCCCCCACTAGGGTGCAGATCTGCCTTTAGGTTTGAAGTTCTAGGAAGCATTTTGAAAGTGTTAATGGAGGACTCTGTTTGAGGACTTTCTTCATGTGACTGAAGCTTTCATTCATTTGGGCCTGGTGATGAATTTGGGGTGGTGGTTTTGGCTGTAAAGGTTTTTGGTTGAACCAGTGGAGCAATCTGCAGCGAAGCGAAGAGACGAGGGATGGCAAGTAAATGTGGCAGCAGACCAGTCAGGATCCAAGCCTGATGCATCTGAGCGCAGTGAAAAGTGTGGCTACCATCCTTTAGAAGAACTGTCAAAGCTTGAGAAAGAGGAGATGTTAGCTGCCAATGGACGACCAACAGCTGCTGCTGTTGCAAGGACAGTTGCTGAGGTGTCTTCTTGTTGCCCCTGCCATATTGACTGTTGCGAGCTATGCAGATGCCCTATGCTATCCTAGCATTTAGCTTCTTTGCCACTATGTGGACCTGTTCTTTGGCTAATACACAAGAATGACATCACTCTTCTTGCTTTTCCTTCCAGGTCAACTGGTATGCAGCCATATTTGCTTCACTTGTGTCTGATGAAGATCCAGTATTTGGAACTGAGGTGCAATACCTTGTTGACGAGCATGGTGGTTTGTGCATTCATCCTTTACCCTGCTTGGATCTCTGCAGTGGATTAAAGTATTGGCTGATGTCAATTGCTTCTGTACTTTGAACTTAATTAAACCTACTTTAGTCCTATGTTAACTGCTTGGTTTCTTGTCCTACCTTGTTTAGACAAGGCAAATGGCATGGTTTCAGTCATATGAATTCAAGCTTAGCTAGTTGATAACATGAAGGCTGACATGCATGTGACATGCACAAACGTAGTGTCTGTTGAAATTTGAAATTTTCTGGGTATAGGATGTGGTGGGTAATTGCATCATGGAGCTTACATTGCTTCTCTTCAAGATGTCCTAAATGAGCTTCTGAATTGCAGATTTGTATTTTGAGATGAATGATGACAATGAGTTTCTCTCCAACCTTTCTTCTGCACAAACCTCTACAGTATGTCTGTTACCTACCTCAAAAATATTTTACTGGGTTCAGAGTGTGTAGCTTAATCATTCTAACAATGCATTGCAAGGACCACAATTTCTATCCTGATAAGAGTTATGTGCTGTCCATACTTTGTCAAGCACAGAAGGAACTCTCCATGTGCTGTAGGAGGTGATCTCCCCTTGACAGGCCCATTGACTAAAGTCCATATCAACCTGAAGGTTCCTTTGACCTTGTCAAGGGCAGGTATTAATTGGATTTAGGAGTATGGATGAAGTCCAATTGGCACACCTGATTGAAGAAGAAGGTGATGACGACGATGAGGATATCTCTGACTTTGATGAAGAGGATGGCAGTAATGGTGGCTCCAGTGATGATGATCTTGAGGACTTTGACGTTCAAGTGAGTATTCACCTTGCTGGACAGATGTGTTTCTCTTTCCATGTCCAGTGGTACACTTCTTGCTGATTGGAAATACGGCAGGAACTCAGGACCCAGATTTGGTATACTTGTTTGACCCAAGTGTTGGCGGACTATTATATGCTTATCTACAGCCATTATGAGGAGCTGATGAAGTCCATGGGCAGTCATGGTGAAGGTGATGGTCTGATACTTTGTGGGTGACATTCATAAGGCTATGACCACACTCATTTCCATTTAGTTTTGGTCTTGCTGGAACTGGTACAACATTTATCTTAAAAGTGTTATTGTAGGGTTTTCTCTGCAATCTCATAGATATTTTCAGGGTGCAGGAGGCCCAAACCCAAATACCCTCTATGAGGCCTCTCTATGCTAGGCTTGGATGCTTGTACAGGAACAGTCTTAATGAATTGAAGCTCACCCTCAGAAGCTTACTGCAGCTTGAATGAATGTGATTTTGACTATTCTGATTAGCTACATCTCATTATTGCCAGCCAAGCTCATGACTGAGTCTTCCTGTTGCAATTACATACACTCTTTGCTGAAATCAACAGCATCAATCACTGTTGGTAGACTATTCTTTGCACATATTTTTTGTTATCCATATTTTTATGAAGCTGTTATATATTTTGTGTGCTTCTTTTGTTAACTTTGAGGAAAGAACCTAAGAAGATTTTTTTTCTGGGATTCGTTTGCAGTTTTGGGATGAAGGATTACCTGGAGTTGCAGATGCTTTTCAAGGAAGTTTATCACCTGAGTCATTGGGTGCATTAAATGTCTGGGGTGGTTCTGAGACTTTAACCTGGGTGCATCCCTTGGATTTTGCCACCAAGATGGCACAGGTTAGCAAACTGTTCTCTTCATTAAGTCTGCACTCCTTGACTTTTTTCCCTGATTTGAAAATCTGTAATACTTGCTCATGTCACCCCTTCGAATGATGACCTTGTGTAGAAGCAATCCTATTGTTGTTTTCAAGTTTTGCATGATATTCTTTTTCCTTCACCACCTTTGTTTTTGGTGGGGTTGATGTCTTCCTTCTCTTTACAAAGACATGTGAAGTTACTTCCAACATACCAAATCAATGGTTTTGAGCTGTACCCCATGTATACTGAAATGTTTGGGATCCAGAGGGGAAATCTCTATTATTCTAATTCTGATATTGACCACCAGGCAGCAGCAGCTGATCATATTGAAGACTTTACAAGGCCATCAAAGCGGCTCACAGTTAAAGGGGTTGTGCGGCGGATCACTGATGAGGAGGAAACATATGTGCGAAGCTTGTGGTTTGATCGTTTTCTTTGGGATGAAGACAATGAGGAAGAGGAGGAAGAGGAGGAAGAGGTTGAACAATCAGGAGAGAGATTGAGAGAACCAGGGACAGCTCAGGACACTCGAGCACATCTGAAGCTAGTGGATAGGTCAACATCAGCAACTAAAGAGTTACATCAAGCACCAGTAGGGAAGGTTGTCACAGATCCTGCAAGCAGTGACACAAAGAAAGTTGCTAAGAACAAAATTGAGAGGAGGATGCAGGAAGTGATCTCCAGTGAAATTGCAGAATCAGCCACTGCAGAGGCTTCTGGAACATCAACATCTGACAGTACCAATGGCTCAGATGTCAGGAGGAGAGACAGAAGTGCAGGCTCACCAAGAGTTTGGTTGAGGAATGGTCAAGCTGCAGACATGGGATCTGAGATTGAGTCTTCAGAAACAGATGATGAGGATCAGGACAGAAGTGAGAATTCAGAAGTGGAGGAAGATGACACAATAATGGAGTGGACTGTGGAGGTGAATGGAGAGGTGGGTACATCATTCTACAAGCTGGAGATGATGAGCCTCCAACTTGACTCCTTTTCTGGTGTGCAGGTAATGCATTGTGAACAAGGGAAACCCTCCAATCTAGACTATTCGTTGCAGGATTGAGCCATATCTGTGAACAAACTGTTGATTCCTTACAGTTCTGTTTGCCCATTTGACTTAATTGCCATCATGTAAAAACAAGTAGAGCAGAGAATTTCTCAAAAGTGTTATTTTCAAAAGGTGTAGTCCCTTCTTTTCCAGGCATCCATAGATATTCAAGCATTTTGTGATTCGGAGCCAGACATATTGGCACATTCTGCAGCAGCCATTGCAGAACGAGTGAATTCTGCTGGGAGCAAAACAGACAGAGCACTCAAGGCACTTTGTAAACGAGAAAGAGGGCTCAATGTCGAGGTGAGAAGTTTCATCTCCAAACACTGGTCTGTGACTGACATGAATATGTTTTGTATGTGAGGTGCATCTATTTTATTTATTTCATACTTGGGCTGTGCTAGTTTTAAAATGGTCCTTGCAATTAGTAATATACTCAGTGATGATAGTTTGTTTGGTCCTGAATGGCTGTCAGCTATTTACCAAGGGTGGAAATATGGTGGCCTACATAGGAAGTGTCGGTGATTGGAATTGACAGCCTTGGTGTGGATCTGCGTGTAAGCTGTGGCATCGAAGTCCAGACACTTCGTTTTCAATTCGCTCGGAGGGTATGTATATGTGCTTCTCTCCGGCATGTGTTTCATGGGGAGCAGTTTTTTATGCATTGTGCAAAATTCCATTTCTTGGTGGGCCTTCTCTGTTACTATTCTGATTTGAGAGTTATAGTGCAGGCAACATCTGAGAAGAATGCTGAGCAGCTACTAGATCAATTGATAAATCCACGGTTCAGTCACAAGCGTCCCCGAAAGAGTCAGCAACCCCCTCGACGCTGAACAAATGGAACTGATAACATTCTGTCCTTCAGGTTGAGCGCCATTATAGACACAATTCTGAAGATAGGCTTGTGCACTCTGCAGCTGCTTACATTCACGAGAAAATCAACTTCATTTTTTTTGAGAGTTTGCTGAATGGCATGTCAGACCAGTACTCACTGCAGGCTGTCTGCCATTGCTGCAATTAAGAGGGCGCAATAGATAGGTTCATGGTTCAGGTTGTAAGGTTTTGGGTTGTAGTTCTGGATAGTTCCAACCATGGGATTAGTGTCAGGGATTAGGGATTGATAATGGTATTTGTTGAATGCATACTGCTGGTGGCAATTGCTGAGCATGTTACTTGTTCGAATCAAAGGTTTCACCAATGCAATTGTATGTGACAATGCATACTTTTAAAGCTATGGACAAAGGTTTGGTTCAAGCAGGAACTGCTGAAGGTTACTGCGAACTATCCTGCAGGCCATGAGATTGTCATGGACAGGACGACTTTAAACCACTTCTAGTTTCTCAAATTCTCTTTTTTATATTGGGGAACTGTTAGTAAAGGAGTCCCCTTCCCTATGGCCTTCTAGCACTGCAGTAGTCTGCTTGATTTTTGTGGAAGGAGGAAGTCTCCTTTCATTGTATTTTATGGAAATATGATTTTGGCATAACCCTCAATCATCCAAAGAATGGATGCTTGTGTATGTTTATTTTCCTTCTTACTTTGGTCAGTCTGCTTGTTCTGTGAAGCAGGTTCTCCAACCTCACTCCTCAAGTGACTGGGGATTAGATCTTCCAAGTTCACTACTGAGACTGATTTGTTACAAAATTTCTGGCATTGTGGTACTGATATTATTGTCTGGACTCTGCTGCTCGAACCTTCAAATGTGTATATTGAGTATCCACTTACCTGGTTACTGAGTAACCCTACCTAGTAACCATCATTGAATGTTGAACCCATAACTTGTGGAAATTAGGCATGACCCATTGATGCCCTTGTCACTAATAAACAGTTGTTTTGGTGCAAGGATTGGTTTAGGCAATTTTTGGAACCAGCATATTCATTCTGGATATGGATAAAGAAGATTTCATATTGGAATTTGGATATGAGATCAACGAGCATTGTCTTCAAAATTCTCATCTCCTCCCCTACCCTACCCTCCATCTTAGCCTCTTGTTGACATTCTTCTTGAGGGATGTCTTGCATTTTCCTGAAAGAGAAATGATAAATTCTTATGCACTGGCTGAAGCAGGCTAGCTTATTGTAGACCATTTTGTGTTCATGGAGCAAGTCATGAAATTTTTTTTTTTATCATTAGTGAAATAAGATGGCATCAGGTTGTGTCTTGCTACCATGCTGAAGGAATTGGTGGAACTGAAGAACTGCAAAGACGTCAAATGTATGCACTAATGGATGACTCCATTTTAGACATGAAGTTGGGGCTTTTATGAACTAGCGAGTCTTGGGAATTTGACCATAATTTGATCTGAACAAGACTTTCAGTGTATTGTCAAGTTTTTGCAAGTCTGGTTTAGCTCTTTCAATTGTAATCAATGTTTATGTTCAGTTATGTTTCAACAGTGATTTTATCCTATTGGTTATGAAAAGGTCATGGCCTTTAGTTCAATGAGTAGAATTGCTTCAATGGCAAAAGCCAATTGTAAATGTGAAAATCATGTTGGTTTGAACATGGAATTGTATCCTTGACGTAATGGATCATGTGATCCAAATTGCATGTGTTGCTTTGCATTTTTGGTTTTTGGCCGCTATTGTGCATAATATTTTCTTGGCTCATTCCACTAGTTTGCTAGTGTCAGGCTTGCATGGAGCGGTGTACTAAGATTTGATTGTTCAACACACCAACAAGTCTTCCACACCATCTTCATTATTGAATTCCAGTCCATTGCCAACAATGATTTTAAAATGGTATCCCATGCCATCTTATAAACATTCAATAATAATATTATCCATGATGAATGATTTTTATGTTAGTGGGAAAATCTCATAAGGGCTATAAGATATATTATGTTTGCATCCCGAAGAGTTGTTCTTTGATAATTATGGGTTTTGAAAAGTTGGGACACAAATGCCTAAATGACATTCTGGGCTTATCAAGTGGCATCAGCACTCAACTCTATAATTTTGACAATAGGAAGTATTTCAAAAACTTAGGTTCTAGTCACCAATGGTTCATGACTTGGAGAGAGGTGTGAGACTTTAAGGACTAGGATGGAGTGTTATGTTTCACATGTATTTCTTGGTCACTTCAATTGCACAAGCATACAAAGATGGCGGTTAGTGTAATTTTGAACTTGAATTAGGTCACATGAGTTCACATAAACTCAATCATATAACCCAAACTCTTATGGGAGGTGGTACTCTCCTTACATTATATTTTGTATGTCCCAACTTCCAACACAAATAGCAAAATGTCAAAACTCTTAAGGATTCCCAAATATATTTTTCCAAAATCAGGAGACTTTGTGGGTTGAATTCCTAAGAAAAATATCGAATTCAAATACTATTATCATATGTCCCTTGTTGAAAGCTTTCCAATGTCATGTTATGATCTCCATTCAGATGATTCTCCATATTACACTAAAAAACATTAAGAATCATTTTGGCACTTTTTTATCCCACCCTTCAAACAATTGTTACTATTGGCAAACACTTTTATTTTGTCAATATATAACACTCATTGACAATAATGATAGAACAATCACTCAATTTAAAAGTGTTTTAACCTTTCAAATTCCAGTTAATAACTTTTATTTTAAATCAATTTGTCTAGTGAAAAAAACCTGACTTTGTGCTCAAGAACATTTTTTCACGATTTTGATGTTGATTCTGGATCTAACAAAAGATTAGTTTTATGGTTCAATTCTTGTGCCAGTTTCAACAAAAGAATGTCAACTTGGGGGTCACAAGAACCTGAAGCTTCAGATTTTACACTAGAAAAGACTCTCTGATCAATCACCTGCGTGGTTGTATGTGCCCACATCTGCAATGGATGAACAATACAATACCCTAGTACTAGGGGATATTATTTTCATCATAGGTTGCCACCCCTACTCAAGTACACTGAGAATCGACGGTAAAAGGGAGCCCCTAGGAGGGGATGAACGACCTGTGGTCGCCGACTTATGTCAGTTAGGCTTAGAGGGCTTGACTTTGCCCATTTTTTAAATCTGTTTTTTCTTTTATTTTGCTATTACGCCCATTCTTGGCAAATTAGAAGCTAGATTAATCCAAAATCCTGTCTCGTTGCAGATTTCTACAACGTCTCATTTGTTTGGGGGGGAAATAAAAAACAAAGTTCCACCTACAAGGGTATTTGCATCAGACACTATCAAATGGGCCATGGAACAAAAGGAGTCGCTACAAGGTCCAAGGAATCAAGCTAGCAGGAAACTTGACCCCATACACAAAAATGGCACCAAGCAACTGAGTATTATGTTCCAACTTCCATATTAGGAGGTAGGTGTACACATGTTATTTTTAATTGTGGAATTATGCCTATGGTTGTGCTAACAATGAACTGTCATGTAATTTTGTTGTAAGCACCTAAAATTATAGTCAAGACACTAATTATCCTTAAATCTTAATGAATTATAGTTTCATAGGCTGAGTACTAAATTGACATTATATCAACTCTCTTGTGTTAGATGTTTGGCTACAATATTATCTGTATGTTCTAATCATGGATAAGGCGACAACTAACCCCATTGTACATGCATTTAGGTTGTTGCCACAAATGTAAAATTACAAGATCTATGTACATATAAGGTTTTGAATTTTGTTAGTGGTAAGGCAGACAATGAATTCCATTAGGTTCTACTCATGAATAGAATAGACCTCTAATCATGAAATTCATCACTAGAACAAAACTTTGTTCATGATTAGAGTTGGGTTCTGTTCATGACCAAAGATGGGTTATGTTCATAATCAATCAAAATAGAGATATGTTCATGAACAAAATTGGGTTCTATTCATGAATAGATTAGAAATTTGTTCAACCCTATTCATGAACAAAATGGAAATTTATTCAACAACCTTTATAACAAAACATGTAACAAAGAGGTTGTTATTTCAACGAAATTATAGCCAAGACAATTCAAAGAAAATAATTTAGATGGGCAATAATTGAGTTGGTATCCAGTCAATTGCACTATCAAATGATTGTTTACAATATTGTCTAGATCTTTAAATTTTGGACAAAACAATAATATATCAAGTGAGTTATAAGCATTTAGGTTGTTGTAACTTTAGAGAAACATATACATCAATCTACATGATTAATACCTAATTTCATCTATTTACTAGCAGGGTTTGTTAATTTGGCATATACTAGATGTAATGCATTGTGAAAATACTCTTTGTGAAAACATCTTGAAGACTATTTTTGGCACTAAGGATATAGTGGTAGTTCAAGAAGACCTCAAAGATTGTGAGATACGGTCACATTTGTGGGTGCAAAATGTTGTTGTTATATACATTAATCCTATAGCCTCATATGCATTGATAGGTCAAGAAAAAGAAAGATTTCTCCATATTATTCATGTTTTGAAAATGCCAACATATTATGTATGTTCATTGAAGAAAATAGTCCACAAGGATGGGGACTTGAAAGGAATGAAATCACATGATTTCCATGTGATGATGCACAATATATTGTCTCTATGCATGTGGGACCTAATGTCAAAGGGTTGTAGGATAGCCATAATATGTTTGTGTCGTGTTTTCAAAAAGCTATGTGCCAAGATTCTAGACCCAACAACTATGGGGGAGTTTAAGAAAGATGTGGCAATGACTGTAATGTTGTTAGAGTAGGAATTCTCTCCTTCATTCTTTGACATCATGATGCATCTTTTAGTGTATCTGGTGGAGGAATTAGAATTATGTGGTCCAATCCACACCCATTGGATGTACCCTATTGAAAGGTACTTGAAAACTTTGAAAGGATATGTGTGAAACAAGGCAAGGCCTAAAAGAAGCATGGTAGAAGGTTATGCACTAGAAGAGGCGTTAGGATTTTGCACTGAATACATACAAGATTTCACAGCCACAAGGCAAAGGGTATGGTATGACAAAGAAGACCCTACCATGACTAATGAAGTTCTTGAAGGAGGTGGGCAACCATAGTTCATGATTACAAATCTTCAAAACATGGCACATTCTTTTGTACTGCAAAATATGGAATTGATTTATGATTATAGTGGTTTTGGATCATAATTAAAACATCCTAAATTTTATGCAATTTATAAATTATTTCCCCTTAGGCTTCGACCTATTGTCAAAAATTAATAATCTATGCCTTTTCCTTCAGTTTTATTCTTCATCGTGTTGACAGTCCTATTGACAAGTTGACCATAGGTGCAGAAAAATAAAAAATAAAAAATTGAGCAATGTTTTTATAACTATTTAATATACACAAACAAAATCTAGAAATTTTAAACCTTAATTCTAGAAATCAATAAGATTAATCCATGGAAATGAGGATCGATAGTGTAATCTATAAATTTGATATGGATGGTGGCATCTAATTTAAGAACATGATAGAATGATTCTGAAAGTACATAGTCAAATGTGAAAATTAATATTATGGCAGGAAATATGCTTCTAAACTAAAGCTAATGTCTTCAAGGTCGAGGTTGAATAAGGGTGGTTGTTTTCCTAGATCACCTTGGAGAATTGTCGTCATTTCCCACATGGACCTGAATTGTTGTTGCTTGAGCTCTCAAAGGAGGAAAGATAATTGATCAAGACACAATTCACATGTCTATGCCACCTACATTGGAAGATAGGTCCTATCGATCAATGTATGCTTTTGGGAATCATATTCATGTTGCTAGTGCTAAAAAACACTTAACAACCTGTGATAATGGTGTAATAGCCACATTTGAACAAGACTGTGTCTTAGGACCAAATGACCAAAGACCAGTTATTGCAAAACTGGAGTATGTAGGGTGGGTTGAGGAAATCCTAGAGCTAACTATAATGGTAGTAGTGCAATAGTCAAACGAGATGAATATAAAATTACCCTCATAAACTTTGCTTCTTTAATTCCAATTTTAAACCAATCTTTTAGATGTAGAACAAGTTTTTTTTTCTAGATGTGATTCAAGGGAAAGGGGTTGGAAAATAGTTTTATGGAAGGATCCTCATGGGAAACAAATAGTTGAAAACATTCAAATTGACCCTATTGAGTTTGATATGTTCAGAGTTGGGAATGTTGATGAATATTCAAGTCTACAAGCTCCAACCTCTATTCAAGATTCAATTGAACCAACCAATGTTGCGGGAGGTTGTGTTGTTAGTGTTATAAACCTAGTTGCTAATGTTTTTAATGGAGAGGAAGAGAATGGAGTTGATAATCTAGAGGACCATGCAATAAGCAACTTTGACACATGATGTGCATAGCTCACAAATGTTGGTTTCGAGTTTTACCAACATGAATAGTCATTTCATATGTATATGTTTTCCTTTTTCGAGCTTCATGTAGGTACAAATTTTATGTCAAACCAAAGTAACTAGATCACATGATTTTGGAAGTCAAGCACCCAATTTATATTACTAGGTTTAATTTTAGATTTTATACACAATCTACAAAATGTGACAACTTATATGAACACATTGAAAATTGATTTGAATTATTAATTTAAACCTAACATTTGTGCAATTTCAAAAGGCATCGATGTTAGGATAGACATTGATTTGGGTTGTTTTTATATTTAAAATTATTGGTTTAAGATTCAACTTCAATTGATCATGATGCATATTGTTCTTGTTATTTTTCCTTTGGATTATTCATTTTTCATTTGATCTCAAAATCTATTAACATCATGCCATAATTAACTCATAAACTTTATTTACACACTTTATATAGATAATTAAAAAGTAGTTCATTAATTATACACTGCCACATAATTAGGTGTAATTTACACATTTTGCCACATAAGGTAAACAAATCATAGTTTTTAGTCACATTATCAAATGTGGTAGCACATCACCAGGCATGTCCTCCTTGAGTGACTAATTTTAGTCATGTTCATTAATGTGTGATGCCCACCTAAGCTCTACATGGTCCACGTGTAAATGGGAATGTATGTTTTGACTAATTGAAAACTATACTTAGTCAAAATAGGCATTGTTACTTTTGTAGTTAATCAAATCAAACATGGTTAGTCATGTTTGTCAAGAAAATTTGATTATATAGTCATGTTATTCAGTCATGTTAGTCACATTCAAGGGGTGAAAAGGACATGTTTTTGTTGTAGTGAAAATTGGGGAAAAAAACACAAGTACCAAGGTATAGTTGAACATTTATGTGGAAGAATGCACAGTTGAATGTTTGAAGTTTACCATGACATTTTTGAAAGAAGAAGCAACCAGTGTAAAAGTCATTTTAAATGACAATCCAAGCTCTAGGGTCCAATGAAATAGAACAATCTTATTGGCTAAGATCCATAAATTGGACCCATTGCCTTTAGGTGAGGGTCCAAGACAAAAAGAGGCAAATGGAGGCTAAATCTACATGGCACCATTTTTTCAAGGATATTCAATTTGTTCCAACCCAAAAGAAGAACTAAAAAGGAAAGCTCATGATTTGAAAAACCAAGATGCAAACTAAGGTCTAAGGCAAGGTCCAACTCAAGGATTCAATTTGCTTCAAATGAGTCCAAATTGGTTCATACAAATTTAGACCCTAAAGCCCATCTAGAAGTGGGCCTAAGTCAAACAAAAACAAGAGATGGGTCACTACATTCAAACAAGAATTGCTTGCAAGCTCAATGTGTGCTTGAAATCTCAATGGGCAAGTGGCAACACAAGTTTTGACACCAACTTAACAACATTTTCTTGAGCAAAAGTCATGAGAGTTGTGAAAGTAGCTTTGAGAGTTGGTAGTTGCAAAGTAGATAATCCATTTTTTGGTGTTGCAAGGGCAATTTTTATGGGGTACCTTTAAGTTTGGTATAATATGTGTTAAAGTTTGATTGAATTTTTTGAAAGGGACTCATTTAATTAAACTATAACACTTGAAGCATCAAATTTAAAAAATTGAAAATAAAATGTCATCATTTCATTATAAGGTGGACTTTTCAAATGATACAAGATGGATGATTGTAGTCCATAAAAAATGTTGTGGACTTTTATTACATAGTAAGCATATTTTAAATTTTTTTTATAATATAATTGTGAGGCTATTGTAATTATAAAGTAAGGGTTTCCAATCAATTTAATACGATTTATTAAGATTTTGCAAGATTATCAATAGTCTAGAAAGTCCATAATTTATTGAAATGGAAAAATTGATAAATGTTGTTTTGTAAAAAGTGAGATTATTACCTAACATAACATTTACCAATTATAAAATTAAAAAAAATCCATGTTTTTGCTTCTAACTTTTCCCCTAACTGATCAAATTAAAGCACATGTCATGATTTGAAAACTTGTAAGTTTAGGGTTTACATATTCTTCTTGTTTTTTAGCTTTAAATGGACTTATTTTGCATTCCCAAAACATCAAATATTTGCATTACAAATTTCAAAAAAGGAAAACCATGGACTCCAAAATCTACCACTTTTGGTCCACCTTAATGTGTAATCACCTAATTATGACGATGTTTGTCTTTCCATGATCACCTTTAAGATTCTTTATATTTTCCTTAATTCACAAGCTTTTGAGCTTGACACTCTCCCAATACTAAGCATAATTTTGGTATCATTTCCACGGTCTGCTTCAACTCCTATTTTCACACAACAAAATGAAATCTATGCCAATTGTAAAAAAGAAAAGGAAGAAGCAAAACCCAATGTTCACTCTTTGGCCTAAAAGATAACTAGTCAACATAAAGTACTCTTTGGATAATTCAATAGAAAGAAACCAAAAATGTTATTTTAACTAACAGAAGCAATCAACCATTTATACAAAAACTCTAAAATTGTAAAAATGTCATAACTTGACAATTGATTGGTGTAACTCGAAGATCAACGGTGACTAAACAATGTGGTTCATTCAGTGGAATTAAAATATTAGCAATGATTAAACGGTGTAACTAAAGATCCATGATGATTGACAATGTAAATAAAAGATCATCAAACAACACATGGAGTCAAGAATAGCACATTCAACAACCCCTAGACTTGCTCTTGCTAACAAACTAAAATGAGCCAAAAAATGATTTAAATTATGATCATGATTTTTGTGTTTGGATTCAAACATTGGTGTGTGCCCCCTTTGAAGCTTGAACAGGTTCATAAACTTGAATCTATAGAACCAAACTCCATTACGGATGCAAAATTTCATCAAAAAACTTTAAGTGAAGTTGGTCTTTTCCTACTTCAAACTTGGTTCTCCCCAATGCCTTAGTCAGGATATCTACATGTTGTTCATTAATGGGGACATACTCAATAGTGACTTCGCCACTTTCTATTTTTTGTTGTGTAACATGCCAATCGATTTCAAAATGCTTGGTCTTGTCATGAAATATAGAATTTCATGCAAGTTTAATTGCACTTTGATTATCCACTTCAAGAGAAGTTGGCTCTAGCATTATGCATTCGATTTCTTCAAGCAACCTACAAAGCCAAAAAGCCTCGCAAGTATAGTTGGCTAGTGCGTGGTATTTTGATTTGCAATTGAAGCAACTTGTTATAGACTACTTCTTATAACTCCAAGAAATTGGTGTAGATCCAAGCATAAAGATGTATGTTCTAGTTGAGGTGTGATCATCAATGTCAATCACATAACTAGCATTAGAATAACCTTGGAGAACATTGTTTTCTCTATGTATGAAATAAATTTTGTAGGAAGCGTAGCGATGAAAGTAACAAAGGATTCCACGTACCACCAATAGATGTAGCTTAGGGATTTTGCATATATCAGTTGAGGAAGTTGATAACAAATAAGATGTATGGTTGATTGTGGGTAAAAAATATTAGTTTTCCAATGAGTCATCGATTGTTAGTAACATCCACAACTGGAGTGTTTGTTCATTGAGAAACCTAAGCCCTTCATTTAATGGAATGAAAGTAGGCTTGTTGTCCATGAAGCTAAATTCACAAAGGATTGACAAAGTGAAATTTGTTTGATGAAGCAAAATGTTGGTTGAAATATTTGTAAATTGAACACCAAGATATTTGGTGATCAATCCCAAGTTAGTCATGGTGAATTTTTGCATGAGCTTAAATAAAAGCATGGTGATTTGTAACTTGTTGGAACCTGTTACAAACAAATCACCCATGTACAACATGAGTACAAGTAGATCTAATCCGCATTTTTGATAATATAAGTTTGGATCTACCAAGCTTCTAGTAAGTCCATTTTATAATAAGGTTGCATCAATCTGAGAGTACCAAGCCCGTGGGTTTTGGTGTAAGCCATATGGTTCTCTTCAAAGTTTGTAGACATCAGATTCACTGCTAGGCATGATAAATCCATGAGGCTCATGCAAATACACCTCTTTTTCCAAGAACCCATTAACAAAAGCAATTCAAACATCAAGATGTTAGATCGGCCAATTAACATGTGTAGCAATCCCAATGACAACACGAATGGTCTCCCACTTAACAACATGAGCAAAAGTTTCATAATAATCAACTTCTTGCTTTTGGTGGCATCTGCGTGCAACAAGTCAAGCCTTATGCCTTGGAGGAAGATCATGAGAGCTTGGTTTTAATTTGAATACCCAATGGGTGGTTATTGCTCATTTGCCAAGAGGCAAAGGCATTAGTTCCCAAGTCTCATTCCGAATGATGGAATCATATTGGATTGCATTGCCTTAATCTAGTTTGGATCATTGTAGACATTATCATATTGGAGATGGTCACTCCCATTAGGAATTAAAATGGATTGTTCATCTATTTCACAAACTACAACATAGTTCTCAAAATGTTGCAGAAGTTTATAGGTTTGAGTAGATCACTAAACTCCAAGTGGTTTTGATAATAGTGAAGATGTGGAGATGCTGGTGACAATTATGTCACATGGGTTTGTGGCAAGTTGTGAAGATGGCAAATAATTGGAAGTATCTATTGCTAACGACACAAATTTTGAAGATTGTGTAACAAGTTGTTCCAATTGTGGTGACGTAGTTACTTCCAATAATTGTTAATGTGGAACATGAGTAACCTTTTGAGAAAAAATAAGGGAATAACCACAAATTAGTTCGATTGGTTTAAATGCCAAAATCTCAACCAAATCCATGTGATCATCTTCCAAAAATTTCACATCTCATGATATGATGACACAACGCTTAGAAGCTTGATAACAATGATATCCTTGAGCATAGTCATCATAACGTAAAAGGATACATTCCTTAGCATGGCTCTCAAGTTTACTTATGTTTGGTGGATGTTGGTGGACAAAGATAATTGAATTGAAAATTTGCAGTTTTGTAACTCATGGCTTGTGACTAGTGAAAGGCTTTTCAAAAGTCTTGTTGGGATGAGATTTGGTGGAGTGTAAATTCAAAATGATTGCTACGACATTGATTACTTCACCCCACAAAAATTGTGGCAAGTTTTATCCATGAGGAAATATCATGTAATATCCAATGATGATCAATTTCGCCGCTTGATGATGCCATTCTATTGAGGTGTGTGCAACACTGTTAGTTGTCATTTAATTCATTCATTTTTGCAATAGCTTGAAAACTCCCGTGAAGTAAATTTTCCACCATTATCTAATCGAAGTAATATAATTTTCTTTTGGGATGCATGTTTCCTTCCACGTTGAAAAATCTTGAATTTATCAAGTGCTTGGTCTTTTCGAGTAAAAAAATAAACTCAAATTTGATGAGAAAAGTCATCAACAAAACTAATCAAATATTGTGAGCCACCAAGAGATGGGAGCTTAAATAGTCCACAAATATCAACCTGCATTAATGCCAATGGTTTTGAAACACGAAATTTAAAGACTTTAATTAGGTATCTTGGTCCTAGCTAATTTGCTTTGGAAACAGCTAATGCACAATCTCCTTGAAAAGCGTAAAGATGGTAGACTTGCAACTGCTCTTGCTTGAATCATTTGATGCATCCCATCTAATTGAAGTGGCCTAATTGACAATGCCAGATGTGTCACTCTTTGTTGGTTTTGTCATTAGCACTGAATTAATTTCAATTGTAGTTAATGTCTCCCCTTGTAGTCTATATACAGCACAACTTTCCTCTCAAGATGCATAGGCAACCACTTCTCTTGTGAATCAATTTTGATGAAGTAGCCCTCAAAAAAATAATTCCAAGTTATCATGTTGATCTATTATATTTCCAACATATAGAAGGTTTTTCCTAATTGATGGAGAATAAAGAACCTATGGGATGCTTTTGACATCACCATTGGTGATTGCAAATCAATGTTACCAATTTTGACAACATCATGGCCAAGTCCTCCCCCTGACTTCACATTTGGATAATGTTTCTGATCAAGATTTGAAAAAACAAATTGGTTGCTAATGATGTGATGTGTTGTGTCTGAATCAATATACTAAACATATTGAAATGATGAAGATTCAACTAGATTCAGTTTTAGAAGACAAGTTTCAAATGAATTAGGATGACTCATTGAATATTGTTATTTTAATGGTGTGGCATTCTCCTCGATCATGCATGCTTCAATGTTTGGGCTAGAGCTCAATTTTCATCGTTGAGTTCTAAGGTTTTAGAATTCTCTACAATCGTATAGACTTGTCATCCTGACACCTTTTTCCATTTTGTCTTGGTAACGGAATTCAAGGTCCTTCACACGATCCACCATGGCCTTGATCTCATTCATGCTCCAAATGCCCTTCTTCAAGACACCAATCACACCAAACATCATGCCTAGGGTGATTTGGTGCCCTTGCCTTGAACCTAGGCTAATATGTGTTGTTTATTGACTGGTATGAATCACGTGCATGATTCTGCTGGAGCAAACCAAAATATTGGTTTTGTTGTAAACCAAGATTCCTCCCATAGTTTGGTGATAAATTAGATTGATAGCTTGATCCACCTTTGGTATAGCTACCAAAAACATTATTAGGGGTAGGTTTGGGTTTATATCTTTTGTTTTTATCATGGAACATTACCAAAGCTTCTAGATTCTTCTCATTAGTCCTAAGACTCAAAACCATCTTTTCACTCAAAAGTTTGGATTCCATGGCTTCATAGCCTGACAATTGATCTCCACCCAAATGTATATTTTTGAAGATTTCGTATTCCTTGGGCAAGTTTTGGATTGTGTAATACATAATGATGTCTTCTAGAAGCATTAGGTCTATTTTTTCAAGCATATATCAGTGACATTCTTAACTTTAATGAGATGGGTATCCATTGAAATACCTTTTTTCTTCCATAAATCTATTTTTTTTTCTTAGCACGACCTAGCAAGGACCAAAATTATTCTCATAATGAGCCTTGAGAGTTTGCTAACACACGTAAGGGTTTGAGCATTTGTTCAATAGTTTGAATGCATGGTTTATAACATTACTGTGAAAGATATTCATGACTCTAGATCTAGCCTGTCTTTCTACTTAACCCAAAGGAATTGAAGGTGTTGTGTTACAATGATGGAACAACCCATCTTTTTTGCAAGGCATGTTTCATCCTATGTGCCTAGACATTGCAATTAATAGCACCTTTGCAATGATATGACTTTGGGGTATTAGGATCTAAGGTAATTTGAATGATTTCAACATTTTTTCTAGCAAGTATTTCTATACTTGTAGAACTAATGCTATCATCATCTATGCTTCACATGATGCAAGCCACAAAATAAAAGACCAAGTATAAGATTTCTTGGTAAAAATTAGTAACGTACTTTCTAATACTATTTGTGGGAAACCACCCCTACTTTTCAAGTTTCTATTCCTTAATCAAAATCACATGAATTGGGAAAGAGTTTTGGGTAACACAATCCTAGGTCATTTGCTCTGATACCATGAAAAATAACTAGTCAAATAAACTATTCTCTGGATAATTCAGTAGAGAAGAATCCAAAAACGTTATTTTTACTAGCAAAACAATTAGTCATTTATACACAAACTCTAGAATTATTAAAATGTCATAACTTGATGATTGATTAGTGTAACTAGAAGATCAACGATGACTAAACAATGTGGTTGATTCGATGGAACTAAAAGATTAGTAGTGATTAAATAGTGTAACTAAAGATCCATGATGATTGACAATGTAACTAAAATATCAGCAAATGGCACAAGGAGTCAAGAGTAGCATGTTCAACGTTGCCAATTGTAGGCAAGAAGAAGAAGAAGAAGCAAAACCCAATGTTCATCCTTTTACCAATTGCAAGCAAAAAGAAGAAGAAGAAGCAAAACCCAACATTCATTTTTTTGCCAATTGCATGCAAAAACAAGAAGAGGGAAAACCCAAAGTTCATGTTTTTTGCTAATTGGATGCAGAAACAAGAAGAAGAGGCAAAACCCAACTTTCATTTTTTTGCCAATTGTAGGTAAAAAAGGTTTGTAATCTCAATTGACTTTCCAAGGAGCAATAGATAGATAGACAAACCTTGAATAGAAATGGTAGATTTCCATCTTGACATTGTTGCACTTGAGCCAGGCCAACGGCTTCCAGATGCGGCTCCTCAAGCCATTCCTTAAGCAACATAGTACTACTAGTAGCTTGCTTTGTTGTTGAATCATAGAGGAAGGACCAAAAGGGTGTGTACCCATTGATAGCTTTGTGTAAGGCACTTGCTGACCAATAGTTTCTCTTGAGGAGAGAGCATGGAGTTGGGCGACTTCACTATCATCTTCGATGTGGCCTCATTCAATCTAGTGCTACGCCTTGCATCTTAATTTCAGCATAACAATTTTACATCAATGAAGTTCTCATGCATGAATCAGATTCTTCAAGAGCCTAGGTTGCAAATTCTCGAGAATTGGGTGACATTGCTGAAGGTCCTTGGAAAGTGGAAATCTTCGCTGATAATGGTGGTTGGAATGTGTTGTGCAATGTGGTTGGAATGTTTTTTTCAATGGGTTTGCAATGTGTATTGCAATGTGTTTTTGCAATGCGCTTGCAAAAAGAGACAACCATATGTCTTTGGACAGGTTTTTTTTTTCCAGGTAAGTGGGTTGGCGATCTTCCACAAGAAGTTTTAGCCAAATTTGGCAACAGGGCAGAGAGGACAATTAGTATAAATTAGGATGCCTGCTATGTGTTGGTCACATACTAGAACCAGTGTTTTTTTCTCATTTTTGCGAATTTTAACAAGAAATTATCAAAATCACTCAAATTTACGTGAGGAAAAATAGAATTCCAAAACTTTCCCAATTTCTTTAGCCAATAAAGTGGCCATTAAGCAAACAAACCATTTAACAGGCCAAAAAGTGGAATTAACTACTAGTCCTTGGCCCCTCTGGCCCACACACCTGGAATCCCTCACCTAGAGCCATTTGCAATAAGGTTTGGGCCAGGGATTTTTTTTTCAATTTTGTGATGTAGCTCAAGTTGCGATCATCCATAAGATGAATGAGCCAGCTTTGGCTACAGACTACATATGAATAGAAAAAAAACAGGATCCTTCTATATTCTTGGCTACCTACTGGAAATTATCATAAAAATCTGGCGATCTGGAAACTTTTTTTTGAGAAATCTGGCGAATTTGGGTTATTTTTACTATGGAAAATCATTTGTAAAGGTCGAAATCATAATTTTCAGGTCAAAATTTGATGAAGTTTCACACTAAAAAAAACTCTAGAACTTGGGGATCAGGTGTGGTAGGGGGAGCAAAGGGAATGGGATTTCTGGAAAGGCCCTTCATCAGGAGTGGAATTTTATGGGAACATAGTGGGAACAACAAAATCCCACTTCCCCGCCTCCCTCCAAACACCCTCCCAAAAGGGGAAAAAAACTGGGGCTGTTGGGTGCATGCTGCAATTTGTCATTGGCTGAGAAAATTTCTATTGTCAACTGCATTCATTACCTATTTTGGCATAGGCTAATGGGAGGGGCATGAACTATGGGAACTTAACCAGAGGGGCCAAGGACTAGTAGTTAATTCCAACATGTCACTTGCTCATTGGTCTAAATGAGGAGCATTATAACACATAATTTTCTCCCTTCTCTCTTCTAGTTTATAGTTTTTACCTACCTAGTTCAACTTTTACATCCAATTATACCTGGGAACCAATGAGAGGAGCCGAATTTTCAAAACAATCTCGACACATTCACACCCCAACTATATTCAATAATCCAGCTCCTCTCACCAGCTACCTAATGCATAGTGTTAAGTCATCTTCCACTTTATGATTTATGTAGTTTCTGTTACAATTTCCCTACTCTCCTCCCCAAGCGAAGCTGTGTTACTCAATCTCCAATAAGGAGATTCCATGTTTCTATTGTTTCCTTTAGGGTAGTTAACACTTTTAGCTAAATCTTATCCTGAGGTCAAAGATAGGCAGCCTGGGAAAGATTTCAGAGTCAGAAAGACGAAGATTACAAGATATATCTTCAAGTATATAACAAGGTTTTGAACTCTCAAATCCACTTCCATTCTGGGCGGGTCTTTCACCTGGATTGTCACCTCAGCTCTCTTCCCTCAAACTGTGTGATGTTCTCATGGTTGAACCTTTGCTCCACTTAGAGCACCTCCAACGGTGCACTGGACAGCTAATTTTGGATGAAGAAAAGTCAAAACATGTCAGCTCTCTTCCCTCAAACTGTGTTATGCTCCCGTGGTTGAACCTTTGCTCCACTTAGAGCAACTCCAAGGGTGCACTGGACAACCCATTTTGGATGAAGAAAAGTCAAAACATATGAGCTCTCTTCCCTCAAAGTGTGTGATGCTCTCATGGTTGAACCTTTGCTCCACTTAGAGCAACTCCAACAGTGCATTGGACAGCAAATTTTGGATGAAGAAAAGTCAAAATATGTCGTTATAGACGGTTTTGACCCATGAGATCATGTGATTGATGATGATGAGCACCACACAAGGATCTTACTCCTAAGTGTAAGTACCTTAGGAGAGAGCTCCAAGCCCTAATCCCGCCCCATGAGATTCCTCGTCTCTTCGGAGTGAGGCCAGACTCCTGTGCTTTTACCAACAAGACTCGATCACCTTCATGCATCATGAACCTTCCTTCCATCTTGTGATTCGGCTTCAAGGTTTCCCAAAGTGCACAATTGATGTGGACCATGGACTGAAAACCTGACGGTATCCACAGCAGCTTGTCACACAGTGTTGCTGTGGCTTGTGGTGGATCTTCGGAAAGCACAGAGAAGAGAGGTGGGGGGGACTCGGGAGCAGGTGGAGAACACTTGATTATGTACAAGTGGGATTCATGCTGGAGGAGAGGTTTTGTGCAGATTGTAGGTTCATCAAGTATGAACAGCCCCCTGGTATGAAGCTCAAGACAAGAGCCTGACAAGCTCCAAGGATTCATTCATACCTGGTAATGACACTCTCAAGCTTGCAATCACACACTCTCATGTTGTCTGTTGGATTAGCTAGAAATCTCATACAAGCCGTCTGGACATGCAGAAATCTTTCTCCTTGGAAATCGACATTAGGGTTTAGGGTTCATTAGCTCTTTGGAAGTCTTGAAGAAGATGCTTTAGAACTTTTTTGACATACAAAGGAGTCTATCTGGAATCATCTCGGAGATGTATGCATGCTCCATACACAAAGATTTCATACAATCCATTTTGTTGCAATCGACAGAAAAACACAATATACACGGAAGAGCTGCACCTTCGTCTATAGCTGTATCAATGATATCATCATCCTCATGGCCTCAGAAGGAAGCCCGGGACTGAATTTCTTTAGGTATACTCTCTCTTTCAGAGTTCTTTCACTCTGATCACACTTGCATCTATCTAGAAGCATATTCTTCAGCATCGCAGTAGAGAATTTTGAATGAGCTTCAGAATGTGGAAGATTCAGAAGAAGATGTTAGGACTCCAGCTGCTGCTGCATTTATGACGATGACGACTACCCACGCGGCCGGCCGGCAGCGAAGACAAAAACCAGGAAGAAGAACTGCTGCAAGGATGGGCTACCTAAAAGCCACAGATTGCGTTGCCTTCGTTGCTCAGAGTTGAAATGCCGCCCATGGGTTTGAGACAACTGGCGGGCCGCATCGATGCGGAAGCTGTTCCATAGGACGCGGAGCAGTAGGACGCAAGCGGCTGGCTGGTAGTGTGCACCAGGTTGATGTTGCTCATGACGACTTCTGAGCATGCGTGAGTGGTACTGCAGCTGAGATAGACTGCAACCGGCGAGATGGTGGTTCCTCTGATATTGGTGAAGGAAATGGAGCTCAATTGGACCGCATTGCTCTGCAACACATGATTAAACCACATCAGATCATCATCACAAATGCCCACATCGATCAATGCATGTACGCATGCATGATCATCTAAACTCTAAATCCTCCAGTTGCTGGTAAAACACACTGCAGAAGTTCGCTTCTTCAAGAAGAGAAGACCCAGTAAACTAGAGCACAGCAGCTAGTTAGCATTCGAACTAGTCGACTGCGAGATCAAAGCGGAAACTTGTTGCAGCTCAACAATTTTTTCACTGGAGAGAATCAAAGATAATGTTGCAGCAATTATCAGAGATGATCACTAGAGCATGATCAGAGAATCAGAGGTGATGTTGCAGAGATGATCTGCTGTTGTTGCAGCATCCAACACTCACTTTGCCAGAACCGCCACCGTAAAATTGGTCGATATAGATGGGGTTTGCGGCGCCGACCATAGTCACGTTGTTGTACGAGATGCGAGTTGCTGCACCCATACCACCCTGCAGAGCCGGGAACAAAAACAGAATCAATCAAAGCGGTGATCAGGAGATCTTCACGTTGTCAAAGCTCAGAACTGTTCTATAGCATCAAACTGCAATTCCTGTTCAAGAGAAAAAAACCTACCGGAGTGGTCTTGATCCGGCAGCCGTTAGTCGTGCCGACGAACACAATGTTGAAGACTGAAATGTCCGTGACACAAGCAACGGAGTTCCCCGCTCCCAAGCTCCCAATGCTGCGAGACGAAACCCAAGTCGAAGAGATTCATTAGATGTTGGTATTCTCGATCACCCAACAACAGCTCTAGAATCACATGATCATGATGTCGATAAGCTACCATGCATGATGATTCTGAACAAAAAGAAGATCAGGAGGATTCAAGCTGGTGGGTATGTAAAGTTGTGGTGTGATCGATGCTCTCACCTGATGCCATGACCAGGTCCACAGATGGTGTCGTGAATAGAAACAGAAGATGTGCCGGTTCCTACCGAGACGCAGTCGTCACCTGCGGCCAGAACATTGCAGAATGTCTTCAAAGAACTGTACAAGACTTTTACTGTAGCTGCTAGCGGTCGACAATAGCAGAAGCACATAAGCTCTAAAACAATATTTGTGATCTGTCGACGATCATTGATCTTTTTGAGAAAGTCTGCAATTTTTGTTAGGAGCCTATAGAGAGGATCGATCGTTGATCAGCTGCTGCTGAACAAGAAGAAGCCTTGCTCCGGCGGTGCAATACCTGTGCCTATTTTGCAGTCTGCGACTTCGAAGTTTGATACTGCGGTTTGGAAATGGATGCCGTCGGTGTTGGGAGTGTTGGCGGGAGCTGAGATTGTTACTCCTTTGATGAGACCGCCATTGCAGTTATTGAACTTGAGATGCACCATAGGCGAGTTCCGGATCGTGATGCCCAGCACTTGCACGTTTGTCGCGCGAAGAAACCGGATAGCCTGCAGCATTGTACAACAACAAGCAAACAAGCGCGTACACAGTTGCAGCTGCATTCAGTACTAGCTAGTGTAATTTCTGCGTCCGATTCTCCAGACAAATGCACACTAGAAAATGTTGTGAATCAAGCTGAGGAAACAAAGTTCTTGGAGTGCGAGCTGAAGAGGGGAAAAGAAAAACCAGAGAAATTCTTGAGAACTTTGACAATCTCGGCCGGCATTCTGATCTACTCAATTCTTGCTCTGATCATGCCTGCAGATCCAGAGCTGCTCAAGCGACACACCCACAAACTGTACTCACCATGGGACGCGATGATCCTCCCTTCGCCCAAAATGCGGCACCGCTGCCGTCGAATATGCCTTTACCCTGTAACGTGAAACGCGTACAATCTGTGAACTGAATCCAATGAGCACTAGCACCTGAAGATTTCCATGCGCTTGGACTCTTGGGCGCGACAACAAGTCCGTCAACCTGCATGCGTTGTCCAAAACAGCCCACATGATGATCAGATCTGCTTTGAACAAAAGAGACACACAAGAACTTTCAAACTGCAAGCTGATTCTTTGAAGCAGATCTTTGTCTCTTTGAAGCTGGCAGCTTGGAGCCCTATTTCCATCGATCAAAGTGTGCGAAATGGATGCTGATGATCTAGCCCAAAGTTCTAGGGCTCCAGGAGGATTTTTTTCTAACCTCCAGAATGAGTGTGGCGGAACAACCAGCTCCGGAGAAGTCCGTGGGAGACGCCAGAAGATATGTGAATCCTGCAGGGACAAGGATGGTTGCTGTTCCTGTGGAATGACAAGCGGCTGCCCACGCACTCAAAAATGCCTGCAAAAAATCAAAACAGTGTGCGAATCTGTGAAAGAATGTTTTTTTTGGCAAAATTCTTCTCGGAGAGGAGCTCTACGGCTCTCAAGAAAATTCCAGAATACGACATGGGTACAGCATCAAGAAAATTCCACAGTGTCGATGTATGATGATCTAGAGATTCAATCAGAACAGCAGCCATGAATCCCATAATTGAAAAATTGAACAATGCAGACACATGAGCTTACGCACCGGCGAGTCGCTGCTGACTCCATTGCCATTCGCACCGAAGGCACGCACATTATACACCTTTCCCGACCCACTGCTTGCAGGAGGAATCGATGGAGCTTTGGTGGGAGCTTTGGAAGGAGCTTTGGAAGGAGCTTTGGTAGGAGGTGCCTTTTTAGTGCTCTTGGTAGTCTTGGCAAAGTTTGTAGACGACGTTGTTTTCTTCTTGCTAGTCGTTGTCGTAGCTTCGATGTGTTGGACGACGCACAAAACCACCCAAATGCACACCAAGAGTCTCAAGCAATAGTGAAAGTCTGATCCACGACGTACAGATCTACAACGACTACTGCGAGGTCCAGCTGCAAATCCTCGAATACCTGCAGCTGCTCTTCCTTGCGCTGTAGATGAAGTCTCGCAATTGATATGCCCAGTTACAGCAGCAGCAGCCATTGCAGCAACCGTCGACGTTGACATGCTTGGATTCATCATCACGAAGCTACAGATTCAAGAGAATTTCTTCTTCCCAAATAGGTAAAATAGATTGTGATCAACTGTGCACTTGTACTACGATTTCCTCGCCATGATCTTCAAAAGCAAAATTGATCACGAGTGCAACACAAAAGCTGCAGCTTCAGATCGTGTCTCTCGCTCGCTTGTGCGCGCAAGCGGAGCTCTCTCTCTCTCTCTCTCTCTCTCCTTCGCTAGCTCGCTCTCATTGGCTTGCTCTGAATCAATCTGGCTGGACCTTCCGCCATCTCTTTGTTTTCTAAAACTGTCGCCAAATTTGGATAGCGCTTGGCGTCTTGAGGCCGTGACTAACTGCAGACATCGGGGCGAGTATTGGAGGCCCACAGTCTCTTATTTAGGCAAGCCGCCAAATTAAGAGCCGGTTTTGTATAGATACCTTTGGGCTTGTACGCCCGGCGCGGTCCGTATCAATCGCCAGGCGGGCGGAGGTTTTTTGGGGGTGGGGCGGAATATGGCGAGGCAGCGGGCTGCCCTATTTTTAAGTCTTTATTAGCGCGCTTTGCTGTTTTTCTGGGCTTTTTTTTTCTCAATTTTAAATTTGAGATTCTAATTTTGGGTGTATTAACCTTTTTTTTTTAAAAATTTTAGAGGGCGTATTTTTAATACCAAGTGATTATGGGGATCATGTATTCACTGGTGAGTTAGGAGTTTTTTTTTTTTTTTCCCCTTGAGGCGAATTGTCGCATTTTATTTTCTTTTCTGCTTGACAAATTAAGATTTGGACATTTGCAAAGGAAAAAAATGGCTTTAGTTATGCTGGATTTCTAAAAAAATGGAATTTAATTACCAGATTTTTATAACAGGCTCCAGCAAGTAGCCAAAATATAAAAAGGATTCTTAATGATTCTCTTCATTTTCATATCTGGTCTGTAGCCAAATTTGGCTAAATATTCTTATTGATGAATATCACCAGTTTGGCTACATCACGAAATGGAACCCCAAAAACAAAAACCGGTCCATAGATTGGGTGCTTTTATTTCTGGTCAAATTTCCACCTTAATTTTTTTTTTAAGGAATGTTTTGTCACAAATCTATTTTTTTGCCCAAAAAATCACCAAATTTTTAAAAGAGATTTATTTGTTGAGGAAAATGTTGTCACATTTTAAGACACTTTATGTAGTTCTGGGGCAAATTTTTTTGGTCCATTTTCTACAAAAACTTATGAAGAATTATTGACCCTAAGTCTTGTTTGGGATAATTGCCAACAATTCTACATTAGAAAACTGAAAAACAAATCCTTGGGTTGGGAGGAATTTGTGTAGGGGGAAGGCACCAGTGTGAGTGAGAAGTAAGGAGGTCATAAAAAATTAGGTCTTTTTTTTGGGGGGTTATGGCAGGGCTACTTTTGTTTTTCAATTCTATGAAAGGTAAAAGGACCCCAAAAAAAAAAAAAAAGGGGGGGGAAAAAAAAAAAAAAAAGGAAAAAAGGGCATAAAAAAAAACAAAAACATTCTTAAATTAATCAATTAATTCAATAATTATTGAAAAAAAAGGGG
>Ga0116231_10002345_pt1 | contig 39576 bp, 37 predicted proteins | sample S1TSphgellanicum_2_FD_89695 | JGI IMG/M metagenome (GOLD analysis project Ga0116231, IMG submission 89695) | Host-associated microbial communities from peat moss isolated from Minnesota, USA - S1T2_Fd - Sphagnum magellanicum MG | ecosystem: Host-associated > Plants > Peat moss > Unclassified...
GGGGGGGGGGAGAAAGAAATAAAAGTTCCAAAAAAACCTTATTATTAGGTTAAAATAAAGATGTCAATTGTTTAAATTTTTTACATGGGTTATGTTAAGCTCTCCTACTATGCATTATTAGACTTGAAAAAGGTTGTGATTTCTATTTATTTTAATATGCTGATTTATATTGAGTTTGAGCTCTTTAACTATTAGCTTGTGTATTTTGATAATTAGATGTTTTTAATTAATTTTTTCTGTTTTTATGACAAGTTCGCATATCTTTTGCTTGGTTGCATTTAAAAATTGTTGTTTTTTTTTAAATTTGAAAAACTGTATTCATTGTTATTAGTTTACACAACTTAACACAAAGCAACACTAACATTGCCAAAGACACTAATATTTGCTTTAGATTTCCCTCATTATGATTACATTTACAAAGAAAGATTTGCAAATATTTTGTGCTACTAATAAGTGTGTTAATGACTCTAACAAATAGTGTTTCTTACTAAAAAAAAAACAAGATGATTATCAAAAAATAATTTTTTTTGGACAAAAACAAGAATTTGACTAAAATGGATGTGATTATAAAGGGGGTTTACTATAGTTGAGAAACATATTCCCTTGTTGACCTTTGTTAATAACAACACTTTTGGTCATATAATGTACAAGTCCAACTTGAAGAGAAGGAAGTTCCCAAGTACCCACATTAAAGCTAAAGAGATACCTACTCTTCCAATCACATATGCCACCTCCCATGGAATCTAATGTAAAAGTTTCCTCTTATGAATGTAAACTCAAGCTATCCCATAATACTTTTCAGAGTAAAGAAATACTCCGTCCTTTTAGTCCTTACCCTACCCATTTCTTTAGACCCCAAAAAATAATCTCATACTAATTTCTAGATGAATGAACATGTGAATTTATTTATATAAGGATTTCAAGACCAAAGAAGATTGGGTTCAATATTTGTGTTGTTTTTTTTTTCATTTTCACTTAACTTTTCGTCACTATGAAGTCATAATGAATTAATTCTATAGAAATTTTGGACCAAATCCGACCCCATGCCCTAGTAGAAGAGTTTGGGTGCGTTAAACAATGTATGCCAATGTAAATATATGCTTGATGGCTGGCCCCAACAAAAAAAAAAAGAAAAAGATTTATTATTATTCTAGATTTTTTATAGGACTAACTTTAGTTATTTTTCTTTGAAATGTGTTGAATATTATTAATGCTTTGGATATGTAAAAAACCTTCAACAAATTTTGTAATGTATTTGGAGGGCTCATATAAAGCATAAAAGCCTACAGGGCATTTTGAAAAGCAAAATGCCCACATTAGTTTTTTTTTATAAAAAATTCCCATGAAATTCCCTTAGAGGCACGAAATCCATGTGAGAACGTGAGAACCAAGTTCTCAAAAACCAAAAAACGTGTACTATGAAACAATCAAGGGTCAAGGTCAATTCATTTTGTTCTCTAGAAAAAGGAAATGCAGTGAGAAGGAACAGAAGCGCGAGGAAGAAGAAGAAGAAGACGAGGACGAAGAGGAAGAAGAAGAAGAAGCGGAGCTCGGTCGATTGCGTGAAGTGGATTTGATTCTGTTCTCTTGGCCTTATGGATGGATCCGGCGGCAGAGAAGAAGAGGACGTGCATATGGATGCTGGAGATGGAGGAGGAACTGATTCAGCTGCTGTTGGCGCTGCTGCGATTATGCATTCCTCTACAGATTATACGCAGTACAATGTTTATGGGCACTTGATCGAGGTGCCTAGCAAATACTGTCCTCCTATTCAGCCTATCGGCCGTGGCGCTTATGGCATTGTCTGGTTAGTCCTCCAGGATCTGTTCTTCTTCGTTTTTCTGTACGTGGGTTTTCATGTCTATAGCCAACAATTGTGTGCGTGTGTGTGTGTGCGTGTTCTGTTCTGGTTTGTTGTCTGGTGGTTGTGTGTTGCGGAGGTTCTGATGAAATATTCTTCTTTTGATATCACTTTGTATGGCGGAAATTGTCTGGTTGGAGAGTGTTTTTTTTTCTTCCAGTTTCTTGCTCTTCTTGTCTACGAACTGCCGTTGCTTTTGCTGCGCCATGTCTCCCTAGTACCGGATTCCCTGGGCTTCAGCGAGTGTGGGTGCATATCGGCCTAGATTTGTACTTTGCGACTCTTGAAAAATCCGGCCTCTGTTTCTGAGGCTTGCACCCGTGCAGAATTCTGGGATTATATTTAGTGTGCACATCGCCGCGCAGAGACTTGCTCTTCGTACCGACACTCTTGACGCAGTAGTGCGGGGGGGTTTTGGTTTTAGAGAAGTGTGCGCATCGCTAATTAAGACAATGGTTGCGGACAGTTTTTCAAACTTCCTGCAATTTTGGTCTTGGAATTCAAGAACTGTCAACTGGATGGAGGTTTTTATTAAAGCTTCCCTTCTTTTCTGTCTTCCAATTCTTGTTCTACACACTTGTCTCCTGTTCCTGCGACTCTCGCAGTACCAGCAGACACTTCTTAGCTCAGATGATTGCGAGCACATTCTGCATACTACACCGAAGAAAGTCTTCAATCTTCTTCCTCAGGCTCAGTTCTCATAGGCTTTTGCAAATCCCAAGTTGGGACTTTTACTCATCTGAATGCCATTCATTCTCCAAACAGTTACTATTGAAGACCTTATTGTACAAGGGGAGCCTTTTATTCATGTCAAAGAGCTCAAGTCTGCCTATCAAACCCAAGATGTCTTTCAGATCTTCAACCTCAAGAGATCTCTTTCTCTCTGTACTGCCTCCACTTTGCAGACCTGCAATGGGGAAAAACAATTCTGTAAGAGCAGCTCCACCCATACTCAGCATTTGGCCCTGCAACCATATTTTTCCCATCCAAGATATTTAGTGATTCCAAGCCCCACCCATAAACATGAACCTGGGACAGTAAAAGGTCAGAACCTACTAATAACAATCCACCCAGATGAATCCATACATCTGACCAATCAAGAGCTGGTGTTCAATTGTGCTCCAGCTTTTGCCAGCCTCAGCATATTGAGCAAAAATGCTGAGCCATAGTCATTTTGCTGTGCCTGTTGGCCAAATTTTTTACAGATCTTCATCCGAAATATTTTGTGCAGTGTATTGGTGGAGATGCTCTTATGTGTTCTGAAGTCTTAAGCCAGTTACTTAAGTGCTAGATCAGTTGAGTATGGTCAACGGTCTCACCATCCAGAGAGTAGTGAACCCCACCAGTAAAGGATTTTCATCCTTGAAAGCTTTCCGTGTCTAACTTTCCTGAAGCAAGGTTTTGAGCTCAAGAGACAACATGATTTATGACCCTTTGACAAGCTGCTGTTGTCTCCTTCCTAAGTTTTACCGAACTGAAAGCTGCTGAGTGCTTCTGAAGTTTTATCATAAGTGAAAACTTATGGGAACAAGTCTATTTGATCCTCTTAACCTCACAGAGGACCAGAACATTAAACATGAGATCCTCCTTTTTGACCTGTAGCTCTGCCACGAACAAGGAGATTGGGGAAGAAGTGGCAATCAAGAAAATTGCCACTGCATTTGCCAATAGGATTGATGCAAAGCGAACATTGCGAGAAATCAAGATTTTGCGGCACATGAATCATGACAATGTATGTAACTTTGCTTCACTACATCTAGTTTGTAGTTCAGCTTCCAATTGCAGATATGAAAGACATTATAACTATTCCCTCCTCAGTTTGAAGTGTCCTCCCATGCTTCCCACTAAAAGTATTGGAAAGAACCTAGATAGATGTATGTGCTTTTTCCACTTCTCTACCAAAAAACAGCTTTGCAACTGCAAGATAGTGATTGCAACTTAGAGATCTTACATCATCTATAGAGAGAGCTTGACAATCATGACTCAAACAACATCGACATATAACTGCTGAAAAATTGAAACTTTCTTGGCTTCTACTTAGAGTTTCTTCTTTTTGAACAGGTGATTCGCATCAAGGATGTTATTCGACCTCCTAGGAGAGACAATTTCAATGATGTATACATTGTATATGAGATTATGGATACTGATCTTAACCAGATTATCAGGTCCAACCAACCTTTGACTGAGAAACATTGTCAGGTGTGACAGCTATTTCACAATATTGACAGAAAGGGTTTTGTTCTTGACTTTAGTTGCTGGATGTCATTTACTGTTTCACAATAGCAAGATGGCAATCAAATGACAGCATAAGAACATGGTGTGCATAGGATCACTGCAGTTGGGTTATAGTGGATCTAACAGGTATTCAAGATCAGATGTCACGAGTATGAGAATCATCATTCTAATGGGAGTTTGTCATTCCAAGTGCAGTACTTCTTGTACCAGTTGCTTCGGGGGCTGAAGTATGTTCATTCAGCAAATGTTCTTCACCGGGACTTGAAGCCCAGCAACTTGCTTCTCAATGCCAACTGCGACCTAAAAATTGCAGATTTTGGGCTTGCTCGCACTACCTCTGACACAAACTTCATGACAGAATATGTCGTGACACGATGGTACCGAGCTCCTGAGCTGCTTTTGAATTGCTCAGAGTACACTGAAGCCATTGATGTCTGGTCGGTGGGCTGCATATTCATGGAGTTGCTTAATCGAAAGCCTCTCTTTCCTGGCAAAGACTACGTCCAGCAGCTTGTTCTCATTACAGAGGTATTAAGCCTAAATGTTTTTGTCTTCAGGTCATTTGAGTCCAGAAAATTCCAACAGGTGATGCTGCTTGTGCCACCAGAATCACTTGTGCCAGTCCTCCTTTCATAATTTCAGGCATAGTAAAAGGAAGTATTTACAAACCTCTATTTTGCAATTTGAGCCAAAAGCAGTTTGTAGATTCTATTGTCTTCACACAACCAAATCTTGTTTCTTTCCCAACAGCAACGAAGAATCTAATGAAGAATCTTGAGAATTTACTTTTTCTACAAGGGTGTCTGTTGAGCAGCTCAAAGCAGGAAATTGGGTCAGTACTGACATTTGATTAGAGTATCAAAGGGTGATTCATTCAGTCTAATGAGTTTTATGATTCAGAGAGCTCATAGCTCAGTGATAGAATTTTCTGTATTCACTGAAACCAAGAATCTTCTTGTGGAATGCCACCTTTTGTATCTATTTGTGCTATGTCATTGTGTCCACTACCTTTTAGTTGGAAAAACCAAGAGGAGAGACCTGAAATCTTTCTTCACCTTCCTTGAGTTTGTACTTATTGTGCAGAGTAATTTTGGCTCTTCCTGGGAAACTTAATATCCTCTCTGAAGCTTGCCAGTGTTGAAGGTCTCATAATATCTTGCAGAAAACGAGCCTTCAGAGGTTGGAACCTGCTCATGTTCAGATATCTGTTCATGGGTTTGTCAGATCTACATGTCTTCATATGTGGTGGGTTTGAGTTCACTAGGTATGTAACAAGAACATGGGTATTCACTAACTGGCCATAAAATTCTTGATTGCAGTTGATAGGTTCTCCTCAGGATGATGAGCTTTCATTCTTGCAAAGTGAAAATGCAAGACGCTACATTCACCAGCTTCCTAGGTTTGCACGCCAACCATTGGCAAAGAAGTTTAAAAACCTTCAACCTGCTGCTGCTGACCTTGCTGACAAGATGCTGGTCTTTGATCCAGCCCGTCGCATTACAGGCTAGCACTTCATCTTGCTCCTGTTATTTGCATTGTCTTTTTGTGGTGCAACTTGTGGTCTTGTGTGGTACTGTTCTTTCTATTCATTCAATGTATTCTCACCTTGACTCAGCAATAGTTTGAAGCAAATGATTCCTTCATCAATGATTTGGGCCAGAGCAGTAGTGGTGCAATTTGCTTGTTCTTCAGCTGCTAAACTACATTGATGTTTGGGAACTATGCAGTTGCCGAAGCTTTGAGACATGAATACTTGGCTAAGCTTCATGATATCAATGATGAACCAGTCTGTGAACAGACATTTGAATTCGACTTTGAGCAGCCCTCATTAACTGAGGAACACATCAAGGAGCTTGTCTATATGGAATCACTTTCATTCAATCCACTTCCACCCACGATGAGATAGAATTGGACCAAGAGAAAGTCTTGGTTCAAGAAGAATGCAGACACATGATGGTGTGCCAAACTTCATGGTTATATCAGCTTTTGTCTTATGTTTTATTCTCCATGCCTTGTCAGTGGGGAATCATGTCATCATCCTCTATGTTCAACAAATTGTAATGCTCTTGACAAAAATTTGGCCTTGTTTGCAGTTTGTGACCCTGACGCCTCAAGGTATTTGTGTCATCATATAGCTATTAGTGAAGCCCAGGCCATGTTTTATTTTTATTTTTTCCCGCTTTTGTTTGAACCAAAGCTCGAGTGATTCTGTATTAACAAGACTTCGCTGCTATACTGGCACATTGTACTGGAAGATCTTGTAAGGCCATTTCAAAAAACCCTACACTTCTTTCCTTCAATGGTTTGTCTTGACCATTCAATTTCTTTCCAAAATGTTTAGGAACAACTAATTTTTTGGTGAGCAAAAATACAAGATCAAAATGTCTTCCAGGAGTGGCAAGTGATTCTATGGCATTTCTCTTCTCCAAGTACTACTCAATCCACAGTATTTGAATTTTTTCCTTGGGAATTTTTTTCTCAGTACTTGTGGATCACACAAGATCACTGGATCTGCAACCAAACAGGGAACTGCTGATAGTGCCACAACGAGGTGTTGGGAAGCTTCATGCCATTCCTTGCAAACTATGATGGGATGCCCATGGGCCAGCATAAACAATGCGAGAGACTCTGTGGAGTTCCTTTGGAGTGCTGAGTCAATTGTTGTTGGCTTGGCAAGAGGCGGTGAGAAATGTTCTAGCCAACACTAGGTATGTCCTGTTGAAAGCATATGCTCTGAAATCAAATTTTGGCATCCGCCCAACTACCTAGTGCCCATTTAGTCCTTCTGTTTTCAAATTCCACAAAGCAAAATCAAGTGAAATGGATAGTACAAACCTTGTCCAAAACAGCCTGCCTCATCAGAAAAGAAAGGGACCCTGAATTGGGAGATCAGGACTGAAGGACATATGACTGAGTCATGAAAGCAATGCAGTTAATCGTTAAAATCACGGCCAAGCAGTTATCCATCACTCCAGAATCCACCTTTGTAGTGATGCTAGGAATGGTGTACAAGAGACAATACTGCCTGTTATGTGGAGATGCTGAGCAGTAGCACCATCTCCTCGTTTGCACTCTCTCTCTCTCTCTCTCTCTCTCTCTCACACACACACACACACACTGCCGCCTTCTTACTTTCTTACCCACTTCCAAACAAGATCCCTGAAAATGGGTCTGTGCATTGCATCATTCTAAGGGTTGTGGGAGAGAGTGAAGACAAACATGGGGATGAAATTGTTAAGAAGAGATTTGTGCAAATCATGAAACAATGTTCCTCTTTCTAGAATGAAAGATACTACTTACTACAATTGGGGTTTTTGCTTGTTAGTTCTCCAAGAGAATGAGTATCCTTGACTTATAAGTGAACAAGGTTCTTGCATTGTGGTTATTATTTGATGGAAGAAACTACAACCACAACAATGAAAACACCTCAGCGATGTCCAGAAGTTATAGTCATGATTGTCAAAGAGGTAGTCTTGATTGAATTGTAATACTCAAATTTTGGATGATTTATGTGAATCTGACATTTGGATTACAGGAAATTGTAATAATTTGTGACTAACAATGGGGTTCATCTTACACCTAGTCTTTTTGTCTCTTTGTATTTAAAACCACATGAATACTTCCCATGTTATTCTATATTCTGTTTTTTCCAAGAGGTCATGGTTGAATTATTGACCATGAACTGTGCCTCCCACGTCAAGTGCAGGCTGTGTTACACATGGTATTTGCATGATAACATCATGAAAATGGCAATATAGGTTGCTTTCAGTGGCACATGATAGCTAGAAAGTCATTTTTCTGCAAGATTATTTTGTTTTTATTCCAAACTTAGCTCAATGTATCCAATATTTTGATGATTTGAGTTTGAGTTTTAATGCTCCAATAAGAACTTTCATTCATAAAACATGGAACTTTGTATTGAACAATTAGATTTCTATCATTTCTGTGCACATTTAATGTCCCGTTAGTCATGTTCTGATTTCTATTCATGATTTATGACCCTGTTCTATTGGGGTCAGTTTGTCACCAGTTTCCTACAACTGAGTCACTAATTACACAATTAGATTGAATGCTTTTTGAGATAATCACTAATGATGCATCATGCTACATCAGAAAACTGAAACAAAAGAAACACCGGTTTACAGGAAGCCAAAAAACATTTCTTGATGGTGAATAAGACTTGTACATAAACATGACCAATGAAAGTTCACAACTGGGCTTTGGTCCAATTAGCATTGCATTTTATGACCCTTGAAAGCAAACGCCCAAAAAAAATTTACAGTATCGAGTGATGACACAAAAGGTCAGCATGCATCTCTGACAATACATAAACGTTACAATTGATTACAGAAAACTTTAGAATTTCAAAAGCAATTTCAATTCCAAAAAAACTGTTCTGTAAAATCTAGTGATTTCAATCAACCGAGCATTCACAATGCTGAGCAATGATCGCATTTGTGCACAACAATTATACAGTGAAGTATCCAAAGCTTCAGCTGAAGCCTCATATTTGTAATGCATCAAAAACTATAAATACCAGACTTCGCACTTTTGGCTTTATAGTTTTACGAATTTCATTTTCAATTAAAAGTTGTATACACCATCACAATTACCATTTTATGTTCATTCAATATTACATAGCAGGGACACCTTGAGCATCACTATAGGTCCAACTACACAGGATGTCAGGAAAAGTTACATTGCTATTCACAAAGTCATAATGTGAAGCATTCTTCAGTCTCTCCCAGTAAACAGTTTCTGGTTGGCAGCAACACTGGTGCAGCATTCATAGTTAGAAGGTGAAACACTTACTAGGAACTCCTGCTTGGTTTTGCCTCCATGTGACATAGTCTATTCCAGCTCATTCAAGAAGTCCGCATTGTCAACAAAGACCTGTATCAATCAAAGTTCCTGGGTTAGTACATATAAGAAGCTGCAACCATGAGGGGTTCTATAGAAGCTACTAAGTACAATTGCTTGACTATTGGTATCTATATAGTTGCATTTCCTATTTATTCAGACTTGCTGAAAATCATTCATTAGAAAGTTGAACATGCAACATAAATGGGTCTAAATAGGATGATGATATTCAATTACCGATTTCCAACCATCAGGGTCAAGGCATGCAGTAATTTTGGTGTTAATTCCAGGCAGGGGGCCAGGTTCACGAGTGACCTTTCCCCCAGCTGCCTTGATAGCAGCTGCTGTCTTAAAGACATCATCAGTACCTACTGCAACCTGTAAACACAAAACATATTGCACATTCAGTTAAGTTCATATAGTTCAAGAGTCCAGCCATCTTGACAAGACCATACTGCCATTTCCCTCTTTGAGACTTAAGAAGAGCTTCTGTACATAGGATATCCTTTCAATACTTGCAGTCTTTGTCCTACAAGCAAGCTAGTACAACATCTCTTGTTAACATATATGCATACTCACCAAAATTATACCCTGCATGTAAGCAAAGAAACACCTGAATAATTCATGACTCATTACCTGGGCATAGGCATTCCCCTTGGTGTACTCTGTGACACCATAGTTGTAAGTCAGCTCCAACACTGTGGTCTTCTTTTCTTCCTCACCATAGCCTATCATTGCCAGTGTATACTGCATAACATAGACCCAGACAAAAGGTTGCAGACCAAGTTCCCATGTTAGGCTGCAAAGTAAATCAAACATTTAAGACGTTGAAGACATTAGATTGCAGTGCATGCTTCACTTCAAGCAGATACTATTCTACTACTTCAAATATTCGTAAGGTACATGCAGGGTTCCAGGGAGAGAGCAACAAGAAAGCTTACAAACCTTATAGTCAGGATTGTCAACCTTCCGAAGCAGCTTCATCCCAAATGCCTAAATGGAATATTAAAAACACCAACCACATGTCAGTATCAAGGGTTAGAAGCCACATGTTTTGAATAGAGAAGACTTCACAAAACTGAAGAGACCATTAGAAGTGGGTTGCAAATCTAGGAAATGTGTCTAATACTTCAAGCAGTACCAGATGGAGAAGGAACTAGCAGACAGCTTGAGGGAACTGAGGAAGTTCAGACAAAAGTGTTTTATATTGACATGGCTATGAAAAGGACTGAAATGAACCATGATAACACAGAGATCTCAAACTGTAACCATTACCGTCTCATAGAAGGCAATGGAGCGGTCAAGGTCACCAACACGAAGCATCACTTGGCACAACGGTTCTGGTGTAGGCTCTCTCTGAAGTAGTTCAAATTTGTAGCCAGTTGGATCCTCGACAAAGGCAATCACTGATTTGCCTCCCTTCACTGGACCGGGCTCACGTGTGACTTTGCCTCCCTTGGCTTTAACAAGATCCACAACCTTTTGCACCTGTTGAAAATAGCAGAAGTTCCTGAGATGCACTCTACTAGTAATGTCAGAGATGCTCTCTTCAAGGGAAAAAATCAGAAGGTCTTGTTGTTACATTGGAAAAAAATGTCTTGTACATTTCAGACCACACAGGTTGCTTTAAACTTAGTGTAGGGATGGAGAACACAGCAGACATGAATGTTGTTTAAACCTGTGGTATCAAACTTTGGGTTATGGAGAAAACATCCACTTACATCCTCAACTGCTATCCCAAAGTGACCAAATCCTTCACCAATGTCATACTCTTCCACCCCATAATCTGTACAAGAAGACAAATAGGCATCACCAATGAAGAAAGAGTACTACAATATAGGTGATGACAGGAGTGAAATATCCCTTGGTCAAGGCAAAGATGCAGCTATTCACATATCCTCCTCAGGATTGCAAGTTACAGGGCAGACAAATAAACCTGACAACAACAGGAGAGAATAATTGAAATTTCAAGGTCCGGGTTGTGTGTAGACAAGGACAAAAAATCCAAAGACTTGACATGGTGCCATATCAGAGAGAATGGTCTCCGTATGTCAGCTGACACACTTCAGTGATTTTCAAACAATTCAAAGAGTAAGAAGGTCAGATGATATGAAGAGGGGGCAAAAGCTGATGAAAAGCCTAAATTGTGTTTAAACCTATGGTGTTCATCACCCAAAAAGACTCAAGACCTCTTGAGGATTGACTAGCTGAAGGACATGAACCACCCAAAAAGCCTCAAGCCCTATCAAGAATTGATTTGCTGAAGGACATGAACATTAGTAGACAGAGATATTGTTAAAAGGAGGGCAGCTTACTGTATGTCAACTCCACTACAAAGTGTGAATTCTCTGGACCATAACCAAGAAATGCATTGGTATATTTCTCTTCAGGGATGTCCCGTTTCCTGAGGAGCTTCATCCCAAGGCACTCTGTGTAAAATCTGCAGATGACAACAGAGTGCAAATCAATCATGGTCACCTCCAATATATGCAATTGTACATGTGTTTTAACAGATGTTCAAAGAGTCAAAGAGCCAACTACTACATGTGAATGTTGAGGCGTAAGACTTGAGTGTGGCATGAGTATCTGATAGCCATTGACATGTTCCACAACCGAAATAGACTACTGCTAATGTCACGTTTATAATCAGGTGCTTAACTTGCTACAGCACATGCTACTCTACACTGCACTGATCACCCAACAATGTAGTCAGCTGTGTTAGGTCTGAAGTTTTTTTTAAACATCCCTAACACATGTTGTGAGCATGCATACTTGATTGTTTTCTCAAGGTCTCCGACACGGTAAACAACATGGAGCAATCGGCGATTGTCCTTCTTGACCCATTCTAGAATGTTGTTCTGGGTTGTTGCAGTTTCTGCAGCAGCTGCAGCTGCCATGTCCCTTCGATCTGAAGCTTGGATAAAGCTTGGAGCCCTGGGCCACAATGCTGGTGATCGATTACCTGCATGCTCCAAAGTCACTCTGCTCAAACCCTCCCTGCTTTCGGCATTGTAACCAGATGTTCCACATTACCAACGCACTTGAAGCTTCACCAATAGCATCTCACTGAGCCAGTACTGGATAGACAGTTCCTAGGAGAAATCTCAGAAAAACAGGGGTTCTGAGAATAACAGCTCACTTAAGCGATTCCCAAAAGAACGGCCACACACACAAGACCTAACGAACCTCCGGGGAAGAACAAGAAAAGGAAAGAAACGCTACAAAATCAGCTTCACATAGAATACTCTCTCTCTTCTTCTGGAAAAACATGACCTCTATTGCACAGAGTCAATAGATCTCATTTACCATGACCTAAGAGCCTCAAATTCCAACCGAAACCATCCTCAAAAAAAAAAATTAAACGACAAAATGCACACACATCGGACACCAAAACGATACACAGATCACAAACTCAACAACAAAAGAGAATACAAGAAAGACATGTCCACAGCTTTTGTAACTTCGCAAATTACAAATCGACTCCAGACCAAAACCCTAGAAGACAAAAGGAGCAACCTCAAAACCAGGAGAAAGAAAAGAAAAAAAAAAAAACCGGCAAAGAAACCAAAGAAAGAATGAATTAAAAAGAAAACCAATAAAATCAAAAAATAAAATGTGCACTTACAGCGAGTGATGGCGGGATGAAACCTGGGAGCGAAGCTTGTACAGAGCTGCGAGGAGAGAGCAACGAAAGCACGCGAGGGGCAACGGGGTGCGACGACGACGAAGGAAGGTAAGAAAGCGAGAGTGGAAGCGAGCGCAACAGCCATTGGGGTTAAGGTTTGTACCTACCCCCAAGTCTCTGCTCTCCTTTAGTTCTCGTAAAAAGGAACAACAAGAAAGAAATTATCGTTTCTGTTTTTTTCCTTTGCATTATTTCTTGAGTGCAGGTGGTAGGTACCTAGTACCTACCTACCTACCTACCTCCTTGCCTTCCTTTGTGGCCCCATTTGGCTTCGACACTTGTTCCATACTCAGCCTAGACACCTCCTCTCCCCTACACCTACTCCTCTTCCCGCCTTTGTGCCATTTTAGTAAATTTACACTACAGAGTAAAAGCACTCCCTCCCTCGCAACCAGTCTCATTGGGCGGTTCTCCAATGGTCACCCGGTTCTCAACCTGTGGCACCACTACCTATGAGAACCGGTCATGAGATTCGGCTCGTTTTTTTTCCCCTTTAATTTGAGAACTTTATAAGTTCTCTCATAAAAACCTACATCCAGTTCTCAAGGGTCATGTGTCAAATTAGGGTTTTTAAATCATAGCCATTGGCTAGAAAGGTGAAGGCACTATTTAAGGTTAGGGTCGTGGAACAATTATAAAAAAGAGCCTAAGCTTCTTTTTTTCCTAGGTTTGTTGTTTTTTTATTTTTGGCAAGTGTCTTGTGTGTTGGATGTTTTTGCTCTTTTTTGTGTTATTGTTGTTGTTCTTCTTGTGTTGATGTTTTTGCCATGTGTATTGTTGTTGCTCTTCTTGCATTGATGTTTTTGCCATGTTGTTGTTATTTTCATGTTGTCTTATTCCTTTTGTTGTGTTGGTGTTGTTGCTCTTTTCACATGGTCTTACTCTTCTTGTTGCGTTGATAGTGTTGTTCTTATTGTGTTGGCAATGTTGTTTTTTCTCGTTGGTGTTATTGTTATGTTGGTATTATTGTTCTTTTCACATGGTTGTGTTGTTGTTTGTTTCACATTGGTGTTACTATTTTTTTTGAATGGTCATGTTGTTTTTCATGCATGATGTTGTTTTTGTTATTGTTACATTAATGTTATTTTTTTCACATTGTGTTATTGTTCTTTTCGCGTTGGTGTTGTTGCTCTTCTCCTATTGGTGTTATGTTAGAGTTGTTGTTTTTTTTTGCAGGGTCTAGCCACTTTTTTAGCATGGTGTTGTTGCTCTTCTCACATTTGTGTTGTTTTTCTCATGTGGTCCCATTGTTGTTCATGTGTTGTGTTGTTATTTTTGTCATGTTAGTGTTGTTGTTTTTTTTGTGTTGATGTTGTTATTCTTGTTGTATTGGTGTTCAAGTATTTTCTGTCTTAGCCTTTTGTTGTTATTCTTTTCATGTTGGTGTTACTATTCTTTTGTGTTAATTTGGTATTTCTCCCCTCTTGTCCCACGCAGGTTAGAATTTGGAGCACTAATGTGGTTTGTTTTATTTCGATTTTTTAAAAAAATAGGATTTATTTTTTTAAATATGTATTTAAATACAAAATTCAATTACAAATTGTATCTTGTTTTGTAAATGTTTGAAAGATTTAATAATTTTAAACCCTAAGAAATAATTTTTACATAAATAGATAAAAAAGTGGGACGTACTTACTTATTTAAATAGGTAAATAGGTAGGAAAACACAAGATTGAAATGAACTGAAGAATAATCATTAAAAACATTTTTTTAATTTTATGTTTAGCCTTTAGGGTTAAGTTATTTTGAATTCATCCCAAAATGATACATGTATTCTAATGTGAACACATAAGATAACACACATTCTTTACATAATTTGTAACATGGGATTCAAATACAAAGCATATGGGTTAAATATTTTAGTTGTTCCTTAATTACAAATTGAGATGCAACTATAAAAACATTTTCCCACATGCTTTGAACTTGTTTTTCAATATGTAAATTATATAATTAAATTAATGATGATAATTAAATATGTGAATTACTTATTTAATATTTAGTTATTTGAAATAATGATTTGAACTATTTATTTGAATTAATTAAATAATGAGTTAATTATTTAAATTGATTTATTAAATGCAAAAAAAATTAGTTAGTGAAATTAGTATAATTCATATAAAATAATTAGTTATCATAATCAAAATTTTAAAAATATTTGAATTATTCAATCTAATTTATTTGTGAGTTATTTTTATTAATTAATTAATTGAATATAGATAATTTATTATCAGATGATAATTATTTAAATTATATAATTAGTCATTTATATCTGTATTTATTTATTTATTTATTTAAATTGAATAATGAATTAATTACGTGATTCAAATTCATTTATATTAATTCATAATAATTATTTATCATTTTAATTAATTCAATCATAATAACTAAATAAATTCCTATATTAATTAATAAATAATAAGTAATAAATTATCAAAAAATAATTCATTACTAAATATTAAATATTTTATATGAATTTGGGTAAAAAAACATCAAGGTATAAATAGGCATATCCATATGTACATTAAATTGAATTTTTAATATAATATATATATTATTTTTAATTTGACATCTAAATTAAATATATGTATCCAATTAATTAATTAATTAAAATAATTAATGATCTGGTAATTATCGATTATTTATAAATTATTTTAAGTGATTTATCTAATTCATTATGAAATAACCCCAACCTAAATAAATATTCATTTGATAATTATTTAATAAATAAATATTCTTAAATTAATGTAAATTTAATTATATGAATTACATTTACTTATTCATATTAATACTTGAATTATTGAAACAATAATTTTTTATAAACATTGCATATGAATATGTATCCTTATTAAGTTATAAACAATTTCAATATAGTTATAACATAGTTAAATAATAATATTTTAGTAGTGGCACACTAGTGACTCTACTAATTGTATCAATAAGTATCATAGTTGAAAATTAATTACAAATGTATCTCATAATGGGTGGTGGAAATGTGCACATGTGACATGATTACATCTATGTACATTGTACACTAATTCCAACATAGTTGTTGTTTTAGTGGCACATTTACAATAGTTCAAAAGTAATTGTCACATCCAATTACAATGCAACTTAAAAAAAAGTCAAACATGATTAATTACAAATGTATGTATGATATGTACAAATTATCGTATAAAAAACCCATTTTCAATTCATTTACAATTATAATACAACTAACTAATTTTTTAAGTGACAATTTATTTATTAGTACATGTTATTTCCAAGGGATTATTGCATAATAGTTGTATATGAATTATTTTTAAAACTTTAATTGCATGGTAGTGTGGTTTTGATGGACGTAATTTTTCATAGTATTTCAAAGCACAATATTAGTGTGTGAAGCGTATGAATTATGAATGAACAAATTTTGCACAATTTCCATTACTAAGTTTGTGATGAAGTTTTAAATTCAAGGATGCAATTGATTTTACAACCTTTGACAATTTAATGGAAGACGATGCAAATGTTGTTTTTGAATTACTATGTTTGGCTTCCAACATGAAAAAATAAGTTGTTGGGGTTTTGAATTTTTCTTTCCATCTTAAATAAATATGAAAAAAAATCTTGTAATATGTTTTTTTTTAATGTTGGACCTTGGTTTAAAAACCCTTCGTATTTTCTCCTCACTTATTGGTTATGATAATAACATTTATTGGCCATTGTTGAAAAATATGATATAAAATATTTGTTTCCTATTTTTAAAAAATGTTATTATCATTTGCATCCTTTGGCTAAAACTAATAAGGGTATTGTTGATCTAAGGGTTAGAAAGGACAAAAGTTTGGATATATTTGAAATGACAATTAACACAAGTGAACCAACAACAAAATTAATCAATAGAGAGCTTCTAATTTTTAGGCGTTATCAAGTGGATGTCAAAAACATAAAATCATGTCCACTTTAATGGTGGGAAAAACATGATAATATGTTTTTTACATTTGGTTTGTATGTTAAACAAATCTTAAAGATAATTGGATCCCAAATTTAAAGGAGATGATTTTTTCTTCATTTGGAATTTTTACTAATCCTAAGAGATGTCATTTACAATAAATGTTTTTGCAATTCTGATTTTTGTCAACAAAAATAGGCCCAATGATTCTATGATAAGTTGTAAATCCCTTTTAGTTTGGTAGAATTAATTAAAACTATTTAAAGGAAGAGTTAAAGAAGTTTGAAAGAACTTTTGAAAGGATGAAGTTATGAAATAAAAATTTTGGATTAAGGAAATTGTTGTAATTTACAAATTTTTATCTATTTTTAGCGATATTTAAAGTGTAATTTTTAAATTTTCATTAATGAATTAATTAAAATTATTTATTTATTAAAATTATGTTTAATTAATGAAAATAATAATAATCAAGTTGTGAAAATTGTATGTAAAAGTTAATTGTTATTGTATATGTGAGAACTACTTTATTTGCAAATTGGGTGAGTTTGGAAAGCTTAAAAATATTGACACCCTTGTTGATTTTCACTAGCCCAAAAGAAAATTTAAAAAACTAATTGAATTCTCATAACATCATGTAAAAACTAAAACTAACCAGTTTGCACAACAAAATGAAAATCACCCAACATTAAAGGTGAAATGTTGTAGAAGGGGTGAGTAATTTGGTTTTTTAAATTAAGACATTTGATTTTTTTAATTTTAAAAAAAATTATGAATTGTTTGGGTACCTCAAAATGTGCAATGAAGTTTAATTTGGTTATGTGTGTTTGGACCACTTATAAAGTTTAAGAAACTTTTTAATGTTTTAGAGTTCCTTTAATGATGAATAAGTTTTTTAGGGTGAGATTTTGGTGATATGATTTGGGAGGGGATTGAACCTATAAACTACCCATTACAACACAAGCCTTCTTTTGCATAGTGCAGACATGTCAAACATACATAATATTGCACAAAACAAATAACAAAATGAACAAACTATGGCTAGTACCTACTTGCTAAAAATTGACTTGTGGGGGAATTGAACATTTAATTGCCTGTCATAATAAAAGCCATTTGCTAAATAACACGCAACAAACATACTATACACAATAACAAAACTTCTTAAAATTTAATACATATTAATTTACTACCAATAACAAAGAAGCAAAATTTTAATGGAGACATCAACTTTGTTAAAATCATGGAAACTAATATTCAAAAGAAAAAAATTGGATCTTAACTTACCAAAATAAAAATTATGTATCAAATCCATATATCAAGATCACATATCTTTCCAAGCTACAACTATTTATGGGTATGGAAATTTTTTCAATGTGTAAAATTGTTGAATAAGCATATGAACCATAAGGTTTAGATGTACATTGTCAATCAATTGTTAATGAAATTCACATTATTAAGGCACCTTTCGTTCTCAACATAATTAATAACTTGGCCATCATGGTAATCTTTGTCAATTTCAAATGTTTTGATAGCTTGTGTGTAATCACTTACAAAGAGGTAAAAAATCTCCAAAGTTGGGTAATAATATTCACAATGTAAGGAGGACCCATGATTGATGCAACATTGTTTTTCATTGCTAATTTGAAGAAAACACTATTTGAAATCCAAAAACATGAAAATAGGACTTTTGGTACCAAGGTTTAATCAAACCCAATATTCTTGGGGTAGTAATATTAGGCCTTGATCACTACACTGTGCCTCAATGTTCAAGGAAAATCACTCCCAATGTTTCCATAACACCATGTGAAGGAAAATGAGACTACAACTTTGAAAAATAAAATTCAACAACATTTTCCACTTAATTTTTCACAATTTCCACAACCTAAGTGTGCACATCTTTGGTCACAAAACTCACAACCCCTATTAAGTGGTGAAGATGTTTTGCCCAAATGTATTCTCCATTTCAAACAAAGGTTAAATGTTCAATGTCTATATTTAAGTCCAATATCCACCACATGATGAAAAGGTCATTTAAAGAATCCACCAAAGACTTGAAGGAATAAAAGACATTGAACTTGAAAATAATGTTATGGTTCACAAAATGTGAAAACAAATCTATTTGACAAATTTTAATTCTTGCCACATAATTAAAACAAAAACATCCCGAACTTGGGATAACTTCATCAAGTTGTTCATTTCCTCCAATAGTGCTAACAAAACTACTAACCAATACAAAACCTCAATATCACATAGGAACTCAAAGTTCACCTTGGCAAAATTGTTGCAAGCAAAATCCAAATCTATTTTGACCACCAAAATGCAATATTCATTTGTCACCCTCTTTGTAAGTTCCAAAATAGAAATCCACCTTTTTTTGACATTTTTCGATAGCTTATTATTTTTAGTTTCCATGATTTTGATAAACTTGTTGAATTTCAAATTTTTTTTTAGGTTTTTGTTGAAGTAGGCATATAAGGTTTGGAACAATTTTTTCAACTTGCAAACCATGTTCAATTTAGACAAAGCTTGATGGTTAGATTAGTTCAATGTGCCATGCAATGGATGCCTTACATGTGAGGATCATAATCCAATTAAATTAGTCACGTAATTCTAGTCTTTGCACCCTAAAAAAATTTCACATCATCAATTCCAAAACAAATGAATTTTAAAAGACAATGCTTCATTTTTCAAATCATTGGAAGTCATTATAATAAAATGCATCCTTGTATGCCAAGTTATTTCATTAGATTTTGAATGAATTCATTGGTCCATTGAATGGGGTTGAGTGAATCACACCCACATTTTGTAGTAGTCAATCAACAATGCTTGAAGGATGATTTTAATTAAATTTTTAGAATTAACCCCTTTAATCACCCTTTCAAAGGAGACCAAATTAGAATCCAAAACTAATCATTGATGACATGTATGTTAGGACAACCAATTTTGATTGTCTACATTTGTAATTTCACCATAAGATATGAATGTGTAATTTGTTGATACACAACTTTTGCAATGGTTACTTGGATAATGTCATGCATTATTTTAACCATGGATCAATTAATATTGTTAAATCAATGTTTCTATGGATAATTTTTCACTTGAAAGAACTACAGTAGACCTTTCATGCTTTCATATTCAAGCATGGACTTTCCTTTTCAAAGTAGGTAGAAATTTGTGACAAATTAAATGGCTTTTTTCAAGCCTTCATGTGCCACATAACCCTATTTAACACATTTTCCCCACTTGTGAAAACATAAAACACTTCATTTTTAACATGTTGATAATCCTAAGCATAGTAGAATGTACCTTTAGGAAAATTGAACATGAGGTGGATACAATATAATGCCCAAGGAATATTTCAATTTGTAATCTAGGATTCTTTTAAAATTTTTTGTTAGATCAAAACATTGACCTTTCACTTATCTCATGGATGCCATAAAAACATCTATGCACATTAGTTGGTTAACCATAACAATTGTATTGAAAATGTGAACTTGATAACTGTGATTGACCATTTGAAAATCAATATTTTCTAAACCAATGTTGAGATCTTGAGTGATCATGGTTGAAGTGTTTTTCACAATATCACAAAAGACTTGTAAATGTTCACTTTAGTATTTAGTCATAGGATTAATGTACATAAATAAGTCCACTTGATAGATTTTCATAACAACCATAAAATATAAAATGAAGACATTTCTTTCTTGTGAAAATTTCATCAAAGCATTTATGCATTCTAATAATGGCAATAAGTAATACAAAGTTAGTAATGTGTGAATATCACAAAGGAAATCAATATTTAACCTTGCTTGAATAATTGAAGGGTTATCTTGTGACATTTTGACAATTAATGTCTTATGTTCAACCAAGACACATTTTAAAAACTTGATATCCATCACGTTTTGTCATTTCTCAAAATCTTAATCTTTATGTTTCACAATTTCATCAAGCTTAGTAAATTTTAAATGTCATTTGGGGGAAAATGTGTCTCCTTCAATTATGCTATCACCCAAATGCAACAAATTTGAAAAAAAAATGTTCCATCTACACCAAAACAAATGAACCTTTGAGTTATTTTTTGGTTGGTCAAACCTCTATACTCCATAAAGGATTGAATAATCACAAGGATGAGATCATTTGCATTTCCACCCCCAACAACACAGTACATTGTGAAAAATACATGTATTCGTTTCCATGTTTGTTTGCATTAGATACACATGGACTTAAATCAATGATTAATTATTATTAGTAGTAATTTCATTTGCATTTAAAGATAAAATTTGCCCAAGCCCTAGACTTTGAATTTTCTTTAGCATTTGTTCGCACATAAGATCTATCATCTCTTAACCAACTCCATCAAAACAATGTTTTTGGAAATAATTAGGAACATTCAACTACACAAACAAATTTTACATTGTAGTGTATCATGTCATGGGGTAGCCATGACTAATTAGCAAAAGAAAAATAAGAACAAACTGAACATTTTTTTTTTCTTTTCAATAATTCCACCATGAACAACCAACTACAACACTATTTTAACACAAGTAGTAAAATATAGTTTACCACTAGCACCATGAACATTGGATTCCAAGAAATCATGCACCCCATTTTTTTCCCCTAGCATTGCTACCAAAGCCTTGTGATAACTTGCATGCTTCCATAAATATCCAATTTGAGAACTAATAACTTTTCATTACCTTCAATCTAGATGCACACCTTGCACCAAACTTAAGCAACGTTGCAATTAAAACCCACCATAGACATTGCCCAAGCAAGTTTCATTACTTGTGTATCTTTTATATATATATATATATATATATATATATTATTGACTCATAGGTGAATTATGAATTGACTTACTTCTTCCCATTGTATGAGTATAAGTCAATGGCAACCAAAGCTTGCAAAATGTCAAGTTTCAACATTAAATTTGCAAATGGAGTCTAGGCTTTGAACTTTGGAGTTGGACTCATCAAGATTCAATGGTCATCCCATCTTTACAACTTGTAAGATTGGAACGCCAAAGTTTGAAGTTGAAATTTCAACTTTCCTAAGTTTCATTCCCACCTTTGTCCAACATCAACCTTCATAGATTAGAGTTCAAAGGCTATTTGAACCCAATGAGAATTCAAAGCACTTGCCAATGCCATTAAACCTTAAATGTTGTTGCTAAGATCTTTCTAATCCTAGTGACAACAAATCATAAGAAAATTTCAAGGACATTATTGCTTGCAACACACATGATTTGGTGGAGGTGATGGACATCACAAGAGTCTATGAAGAAGAGAGACAACAAAATCTCTTGGAATGAAGATTGCAATAAACATGAATAAAAAACACATGAGGTTGATTTGTTGTGAACCCTAAAATTTAGCAATATGAATCTAGTCCCTCCATCCCCGACCAACTATGGTTGAAGTGGCTAGAGGGAATCAATGACTATGGCCTTCCTTCAACATGAATCCATGGTCTCGGTGTATTTGGCAAAATGACCTAATTGTTTTTCTTCAAAATTTCATGTTCATTCTTCACAGACCCATGGAGGCCTTTTGGTGAAAATTTGCATGTAGAAAAACGTCACTAGGCTTGCCCTAATAGGCTCGCCTTGCAGATTACCCAACAGAATGGGCAGGGGCCTAAACATTCCATAGTATGGAATCCATTTTCTGTATTTTCATTCTATATAAAGAAATGGCAGATTGGCCCCAAGAGTAATAATATTTTCAGATCGATTAAAGGTTTTAATAAAAAAGAGAAAAAAAGGCCCACAATTTCCCTTCCCTTTGCTAAAAGCCCTAAATTCTACTTATTTAAAAATATTTAGAAAAAAAAGAGATTCGAGAACATCCGATGGGTGGGAGTCCAAGTTAAACCCCTCTCTTAGAAGATCGTAGCCGTCCATATAGGAGCCCGTAAGATCTTGAGAATCCCTTTGCCCTAGATGATCTGAGCCGTCCAATGGAGTCGTCCGTAACTGGTCCCCCTCAAAAGAGGCAAGCTACCTACTTTAGTGTGAATAGAACTCTCAACTAACTTGGAATTCTGGTGTCTCTTTTTCCATGTTACCAGATCTCTACCGTAGAATTGATTTAGAAATCAGATCTGAGTCGTTGAGATGGGAAAGAGATAATAGATCTGTAAAAGAAGGCTCGTGTCCGTCTCTCTTCTGTCTCCTTGCCCTCCACCCCGCGCTCTTGAGGCCGCGCGGCGAAACGCGTTTCTGAGCATTTTGTCTGAGGCGAGGAGAGGATCTTGAGCGAGAGTTTTCGTGAGATTCTCCATCGTCTCTTCTGAGCTTTTCTACTTATGTCATCGCATAGCTCTTGACTGTAATAGTTTGCAGCTTTTCGAATCATCAATTTTGGTTGTTTCTTCGCCGAGAACGAGTCCGTGGAAGAGCAAGTGTGGTTGTGGTGTCCAAAACTGACGTCGCACGCCGTTATCCGCAGCATCACATCCCGTGTTCTAAGCCACAGAACTTTATCTCATATTTATATATAAATTTTCGGAGCGTGCTTTGTTTTTGAGCAATCGGCGTCGGTGTACAGGAACTCCTTTCTTTGTCGGAATTTCCCTGGACTTCTGATGCCAAGAAGAAGACGCTCTCCTCCTCAGGTTTGCTGAAATTCGCTTTTCAGAGAAGTTCAGTGATTCCGATTTTGGTGAGATACAAGGATCTAGATATCATTACCTTGTTGCACTTTCCTAGCCCTAGTTTTGACCAGGTTGTGTTTGTTTGAAGCTACATGGTTGCTGTTTGGTGAAGAGTACCTATGCATTGCAGTGGCTGGTTCCTGAAAGGAAAGAGATCTGGAAAAAAAAGAGCAAGTATCGTGATCTTCACTGTCGGTAGTTAGAAGGAAGGAAGGAAGGAAGAATGGTTCAAAAAGCTTGAGGAGGTGAGAAAAACTCTGTGTTTTGCAACTGGAAGTCGGAGTATCCGGGATTAAGTCTTCTGGAGGGTAAGAGTCTCTCAAGGGTAAAGAGAAGCACTCGTGAGGAAAAAGGAAGTTTTGGTTGGACGAGTCATCGCCATGACAGAGCGAGACACGCACTTTGCCGTGCCGGCACACCACAGAGACTTCCAGCCTCAACCCCATCATAGCCGCAACCGGGATCCCGGTTTCGAGAGGGTAATCCGCGACCGGGAGGCATATTACGAGCGAGACAACAGGGAGAAAGAAAGAGAGAACAGGGACAGATCAGAGAGGCTAGATCGCGACAAGGAGCGAGAGAGGGAGAAGGACAATAATAATAAAGATCGGGCCAGGGATCGTGACAAGGAAAGAGAAAGGGAACAACAACTATACGGCAGCGATCATCGCAACAACAACAACGGGGGCCATGGGCATGTAGGAGGAGGGCCTAGCCGTGAAACTGGGCCTCCTCCTCCTCCTTACCGCAGCAGAGGAGAGGAAGGTTTTGATCAGGAAGGTGGTGGCCGGGAGGGCGGCAACTCTCGCTATGATCGTGAGGACAGATACGTCACTGCAGGTTTGCGTTTTGTTCTATTTCAGAAAGGATTGAATTAGTAACCATTTTCACTATTGTGGATACAACCGTTCCTACCTACTTCTGTGTAGCCCTATGGTTAATCCTTTCATTGCATGGTGGAGCTTGACATCATGGGACTAGTTTTCACAGAAGCAAAACCATGGTCTGAGAAGGTCCTCTGCCAGAGAAGAAGATGAAAGACACATTTCTCATAGTTCTGTCTTCAGCATAGACATGCCCCCCACCCATCTCTCAGATTTCAACCTACCCTCATTATCATCCCCGATTTCTCACGTTTGGACTTGGTGATTTGAGATGGATAGGGTAGCCAATTGTGGTCCCTGCCTTGCCTATGAACCCTTGTCTTTTGCAGATAGTAAGAGCTTGCATCAACTTCTCGTGACCTCCAGAGATCACGAGAATCATTTTCCCTTCACACTGTTGTGGGACTACATAGTGCGGTGGCATTTCCAAGACATGCTTTAACAGGAGAACCAAAATTCAGTGTAGGTACTTGGTTGTGGTCCTCTGCACTGTATTGAGCTGAGGGAATGCTTGTAGTTGGGGTAAGGGGGTGACAGTGGACCAAAGACAGGCTGTAATGGGAGAACCAATATTCAGCTTAGGTATTTGGTTGTGGTCTTCTGCACTGTGTATTGAGCTGAGGGAATGCTTGTTGTGGGGGTAAGGGGGTGACCGTGGACGAAGACAAGCTGTAACAACAGCATGGAAATTCAGTGTGGGGTATTTGAAAGTGGTCATTTGCATTTGTGTAGATCTGGGGGAATGCTTATAGTGTGAGTAAGGGGGGGCTGGTGACTACGACAAGCTGTAAGGGCACCATGGAATCTCAACCTGGGTATTTGGTCTTGGTCTTCTGCACCGTGTAGAGGGCTGAGAAATTATTGGTTTGTGGCTTTCTATGCTTGTGAGGCCAGTACCACAAACTACCAACATCAAGTCTTGGGGAAATGGAGCATAGAATTTGTACCTGTATTGCTGATCGTGGTCCTTTTGCTCAAATAGGATTTCCCAATGTTTTGCTTGAATATGTAGTTCATTTTTGTGCCTAGAGAAGCAAGCTGTAGGCCAACTGGATTCCCATCAATGGGTCTGGATGGTGGGGAGAGGGACAGGGAAGGGGAAAGGCATTTAGCTGACCAGCAGTGTTGGCTCATCTGGTCCTGACAACTACTCTATTCTCCTGCCATCCCTAGTCCTGAACAGTTTGCATCACTGGCAGGGTTTGTCATTTTTCACAGGATGGAAAGGGGTTTGGTACTGAATAACTGGGTTGACTGGATTATGGGGATGAGACTGCTCTATTTTGAACTTCAGAATGGGCTTGGCTTTAGTAGTTCAGGGGTTGCTGGTAAGGAGGATGGGGGCTAAAGGTAAGAGGATGGTAGATGGCTCAACAACCTCTGGAATGCCCAAGCTGACAAATATATGACATGGCTATAAGGTTCATTCATAATGGACACAGTCTCAGTCATTTTATGGGGTTCTGTTTCAACAATGGAATTGATGTGGATGGTCCTTGAACAACAGAGTGTCTTGAGTTTCCAAGGATCACAATGGTAGGTTGTGATATGAAGCTACTGGCAAGCAAGCTCTACATTTAACCTTCGGTAGAACATAACTGGTCTGATCCAACTTCTTATAGAGATCATTCCTTTCCTGCTGAAGCTGAGCAGATGTTTACTTTGGGTTATATCTAAAACCATGGTTACAGAGATTAGCATCGACAGTTTCATTTAGCTGCTCATGAACATTTCAAGGCATGGCATTGTTACTGGTTGCTCCTCTCCTGTCTTGGAGCTCTGGGATACCTCAGGACCTTGTGTACTTTTACATTACCCTTTTCTTGGTGGCATGGAATTGAAGTCCAGCTTTTCAAGCAGTATCTCACAGGGCATGTGAATTTTGACCAGTATGTCCTCCAGTCAAACATTCATGGCCAGACAATGGACATGATCAGCCAAGCAGGGGTGACAAATGCAATATGGCTGTGCAGGGGCAAATGGGGGCCTTGTAGCAGATACTATATTCATATCAAACCTTCCAGAGAATGTTACAGAAGAAAGCCTTGCTGGTCTCCTGAGTGACACCGGTGCCATCAAGGTTAGATCAGCTCTTAATGTCTTTGGTTGTCTTGGAAGGAAATGATGGATGTTAAAGTTACAAGGAGGTTTCAGATATGGATGCATTTGCTGCAGTTATTGTATATCTGCACATTGGACATTGTTGTGTTGATGCTGAATGTCTCTGGATAGTAGATGGAATCATCTTGAATGGTCAGAGTTAACTGTTGAAAATACATGGCAGGTGGACAGAAAATCAGGTGCACCCATGGTGAAGCTTTTTAGAGAAAAAGAGACAGGAGTACAGGAGGCAGAAGTAGTTCTGGACGATCCTCGATCTGCAACAGGCATTGTCAATTGGTTTAATGGTAGGTTCATGATTCAAGCTGCACATTTTGTTCCATTTGGTGACTAAAAGTCCACACTCACATCCTTGGGAGAATTATACTTGAATGTCACTCTGGTTGGATCTTCAAGATGCTAATGAGATTCTAAGTTGGGAGCTTACAAATTGCTGTTGAGGCTTTGACCTTCACTCTGTGATACTAGTCTGTTGTCTCGATTTAGGCTTTCAGATATGTGACATAAACTCAGGACCCAGATCTTTGTATAATTGTTTGCCAAAGCTCTAGCAGATTATTATATACTTATCTACAGCCACTGGCAAGAGTTGGTGAAGTCAATGGGGAGTACTGGCAGCTATTCACTACCAAACATGATGAAGATGATGGTCCGGTACTTCATGAGTGACGCTGATAATGTTCTGACTGCACTGATTGTTGTTGTGTTTATTCTGGTTCGCTGGAACTGACACAATAGTTACCTTCAAAGTGTTATTTGGAGTGGTCTCTGTAATTTCAGATATATGTCTAGAATGCTTTGGCATATGTTAGCATTTCTGAACCTGGAAGAGAATCCTCAACCAGATTTTTTGATTCTAGTTCTTCCAATACTTTTGAAAGGGATCTTATGTCTCATGAGCATCAGAGAACTCAGTTGATTTGTTGTTTGTTGAGTTGTTGGAGATATTATGGATTGAAATGGGAGAAGCTTCAAACTTACTGTAACTCTGGTAGAACAAATTGGTGTTTCCTTGATTCTTTCATCCTAGAGCTATACCTAGATGGTAAGTTACATAGTAGAAACCCTATAAACCCTATAAACCCTACCAGAGTTCATAAAGCTACTCTTATGTTGTGGAGAAACGATCCTAGATCTTCTATTCTGCATCCTAGAATTTTGATCCTTTCAAAGGTTTCTCATTTGTAACTGGGGACCTTTTCTAAGCCCATTTTATCCTCTGAAGTTCTTATCTCAAAGTCCTCCTCCTTCTGTCTGTTTTCTTTCCTTTCCTATTGTTTGACGGGGTTTTTCTTTAGAGGCCTTTTTCCCTTTGTATGTTCATCTTTTTCTTGGAATCTTTTGGTTTCTTTTTCTCATGCTAGGTTGCATCATGCCTGAGTTTTCTTGTTGCTGCTGGTCTTGTGGACAAAAGCTCAGTACGTTGGTTGATGTTTGACAATTAACCTCCACCAATTGCCAGGAACTGATGAAGGTGGTAGGGATGTTACAGTAGATGGTCAATGTGATACATGTTGCTGTTGAAGGTCTCTCAACACACATATGACCATTGCTGCTGTTCAAATTGCTCCTTAATTCTGTCTTCTGGTCTGCATTTTAGTTTTCTTTAGGGCGAACCTTCCTCATTTTCATGGTAGCTGATAGTTCTTGGTGTTTTGGTCAGATCCAAAAGATCCATTACCTCATTATAAGGTCATCCCTCAATTTATTTCAGGTTGACTTTAATTGTAAATGTGGAGAAGTTCTTAATACTTGTGAATATATATTTCAGCTATCCTGGACATTCTTTCAAGGCTAAGATCTGCTCTTTTCTAGATATGCTAAGTTTAAAATATATGTTTTGAGCAGTTTGTCTCTTCAAGAAACTATTGAAACAGTGAGGATGTTATGATACACTGGTTTGAAGGTCAGTGAAAATTGTGTATGACTGTCACTACTGCTGAAACATCTCCTCAGTTCTCAGTCTTTTCTGTGCCTTTTCAGGTTGGGTCTCTTTATTTTCCTGCTTGCTGAATGTTGTTGGAATCTCTACACCCTTCTTTATCAGTTCATGAATTCAATCATAGGTATGGAGGAGTTCTCAATATTTCTAAAGATGTATGTTTGTTGTGTGTGTTACAGGCTATGACTTTAAAGGAAGTAAGATCAAGGTCACACTTGGCCATGTTCCACGAGGCTCCAGCCCAAATCCTCATGAAAGAAGGGGGGATCAATACACATTTGATTATGATAGGGGTGCTTCACCTCATGGGGGTTATAGGGGTGGAAGAGGCCGAGGAAGATATCCAGACCGACCTATTCCGGCCTCAGGGCCTCCAGGAGTTGGTCGGGGATTGCCACCATTTGGAAGAGGTTTTAGTCCAAGTTTTCGAGGACCTGAAGAATTTCCACCAGGTGGAGAAAGCTTTGGACGCAACAACCCGAATGTTACACCAAGAGAAGGGGACTGGATATGCTCAGAGCCGACGTAAGTCAGTCCAGACCAACTAGTGTTGAACACTATGCCTTTCTCTGAGTTCTTAAATATACCTGGTTTTCAGCCTTCCTACTGTGTAATATACTAGCTTCAGCATAAGTGCATGACTTGTAATGTTCACCAAGACATAGGGTTCTCCCTGTGCAGATGATGTATCCCACACATCATGTTTTGTTGCCTTGGTGGTCTAACATCTCTGTTGTATGTAGGTGTGGCAATCTTAATTTTGCAAGAAGAACTCATTGCAACAACTGCAATAAGCCACGCAGGGAAATGGGAGAAATGGGAATGGGAGTTAGAAGTGGGCACCAAGGTAGCTTCCATGGGGCACCACCTCATCACACTGCCTTCATGGGGGGAGGTCCACCACTGGGTGGGCGTGGGCTAGGCAGAGGGTTCAGTGGATTTGGTGGACCACCTGGGGTTTGGGGCAGCAGGGGTGGCCCCCATGAGTTTGACCATGGGCCACCACCTCGGATGTCAGATTTCCGTCCAGGGAGAGAAATGAGAGATCATGATGATTATCATGAACGGGATGATTTCCGGGACAGAGATCGGTTTGAGGGCAGAGCTCCATTTGGTAGGGGAGGTCTTTTAGATAGGGGAATGATGGACCGTGGCTTCTTTGCACACAAGGACGGAGAGAGGGAGGATCATTATAGGTACAGGAGGGGTTTGGATCATGTTGATCCAAGAGGTGGTGATCGGCGGCCACTCACTCCTCCCTTGCGATCACGATGGGCAAGAGATGGGAGGGAGCGAAGTCGTTCACCCATGCACAATTTGCCCAGGGAGTATCTGAATCGGCGCAGAGATGATCGGCGGGATGAAAGAAGAGACCGGAGGGAGGATCTTTATTAGGTTGGTGCTCCTTCCAATTTGCATGTTTTAAGTTACTGATCATGGTGTTAATGAACGTGTTCTGATCTGCATCCCATCCCTATAGAAGTTTCTTGCCATCATATATCAGATTAAACAACTTGATTGAAGAATGCAAATGTGCTCTGAGAGAGTAGGGTTGGGTTACAGGGGAGCATAAATAGTGGTGCATTTACTGTTATAATGTGTAGGAGCAATGTAATTTATGTGGGTGGTAGGTTAGAATCTGCATCTTTAGTACTGGTGCCGATTTGCATATCTGGTGGTGGAAAAGCGCATTGCGGAGCTTATATGTTTGGTAGCAAATCTCCTTTGTGTTTGGGATCAATCTGACAGTTCAATCGCCATTGAGCATTTCCCTGGTATTCTATGTCACCTTAATTTCCCTCTTGTGACCCCAATGAGTAGTTCCATTCATAATGGAAGTGCTAGATATTTTGTCTGTCAATCTACCAATTTAGAGCAATAGGGGGTGCACGATGAGAACAGCAAGAATCCCCAGCAAATGGGGGTGCATGAGAACCCTTATTTGTAGGCATTTGTGATGGCAGTTCACAAACAATGTTGAGACGCGTAGAAATGTGAATTATGTGCTATTTTTACTTGAGGGATGATCTAGGTGAACAACAATCATTCTGTTGGTTTGTTTTGAGTTTTCCATGCAGATTTACTTTTGACATTCTGTTGATGACTGATTTTACTTTCAAACCTATGAGTTATAGATCTCAATGGAAGCATGTATTCATTTCCATGGTTGTAACTGGATTTGGTGTCCACCTAAAATTGTTAAAAGTTATTTTCCTTAACAGGACAGATGTTCCATCTGCTAGTTCCACTTGTGGATGTAAATTCAACAGAGGGAATCATCAATTACAATCTCCAGAGTGCAACCTGGTACATGTGATGTGAATTGATGGTAGGAAACACTGAGTACAATGTCTGCCAACTACAATCTGGAGCAGATAAGACTATCCAACAGTGGATTACACTACTGAAAATTTAGAAGTTTTAAAGCTTCATGCAGTCTTTCATTTCCATGTTCATATCTGGGTTTTGGTTTCTTCTTATACAGGTAATAATTGCTTCTTGGTTTGTTCCTGAGGATGAGAGGTAGTTATCTGACAGTGGTTATGCCAGGTCCACTTGGGATGCGAATCAACAGTGGGGAACACTAGTCTCTACAATCTGGAACAGCTTCTAGTACAGCCTGTTACCTACCCTCGAGGCAAAATCTCACCCTCCCTGGTGACTTTGATGTGTTCCAAGGCTCCAGGGTAGAATGGGCGTTCTCTGTGTCTACCATCTGGGACAGGCCCTGGTAAAATCCATTACCACCTGATAGACAGAATCTTGTGTGCACAGGTGACTTTGATGCAATTCCAGGTGAATCCCAAGTGCAATGCACATTACCATACAATACAGGAACTTCATGTCATTCTTTTGGAGCTTTAGTACAACCCTAGGCAAATGTGATTGTTAGAACAACCCCTGCCCCCCCCCCCACTACCAAAAAAATCCAGATTGATCCAAATTGGTTTTCATTCTCAGAACAAAAGTTATATCGAAATAGGGAATGACTTCCAAAAAAACTTCCAGCTAAGTTTTTCAGTAGTGATGAAACCTCTGTGGCTCAGAAGAAAGAAACCTCCAAGTCAGGGTATGGACTATGAACCTGGTTCAAGAAGTTCAAAAAAACTTCTGGTTACAATTCTGACTTAGTTCTTTCATCTTTGGTGTGTAAGAACCTGGTGTTTGGGCAAAACACAGGACACAGTGTGAAACTCTGTACAAACTCTGTACAAAAGAAAAACTATCTGGGGTGAAACTCAGAAATGCACTGATTCCAAGCTCCACCCTGCATTTCTGTGTTGTGTGAGCAGTCACCAATCCAGAAACCAAAAAAGTAAATGGTGGCCACCTGTGTCCAAATTCCAAAATAGTCAATTTGCCCCCAGTTTAAATCTGACCCCTGTTTCAAGTTTCACCTCTAATTTGTCTAATGGGTAAACAGCTATTAGGTCTGAGACTAGGGACAAGGGAGCAGATAGGGGGTGAAACTAGGACTGAGTTTACAGATGTCTTGACTGCCTGAGATCAAAGATACTGCAGGTACCGGCACTGTACCAACCACTTGAAATGGCCATCTGACCCAAAAATTCAACCAAACTTGCCTAATAGCACCTGGAACATTGTTAAAATAGAGGACTACATCAGGTTTCACAGTACCACGCCAGTTCCTGTACTCTGGACCTCCTGGTTCCCAATTTCAAAAACCAGAACTGTCAGTTTAAACATGTCAAGTCAGGGATCTGGACAACAGCCAATTTGAAACAGCCTAATTGCTTACTTCTGACTCCCTCAGCTTCATGTCAGACAAGGAGCCAGACAATCTTCGGAAAAGATGCAAGGAAGAACTTGAAAATTTGACATAAAGCCCAGAACACCCCAAGACAAAGAGAATCTCACTTAGCTTAAATTACAAAAAACTGAGCACCGAGCTGGTTGCAAACAATTGCTCAATGACAGCTATTAGATAGCAGCAAAGTGGATGAGGAAACTGGATTTGTTTCCATCACATCCCTCCAGAGTACAAGCCATGCAAATATAGATTGACCTCTACAATTCCACTCAAGCAGGGATAGATTATATAGAACATGCAAAACCTTACTTGTGAATCTGTGTTGGAAGTCTATTTCCAAAGTTTGACACACTTGTCATGGCTGGCAGAGGCCACCATGCCGGTTGCAGATGACTGGGCAAGGGCAGCAATCAAGCCTCCATGAGCAGGCACTGTCATGCTTTTGTTCTCGATCATATTCCACAGCTCCAAAGACTGCACATCAAACCCCCGGCTCTTAATGCAACTGTCCAAACTCTCAATGCATGTATTGTATTAAATATTGGAACAAACACAGCCTGATATATACTACTGAAAAGGAGTAGTCCCCACAGCCCATAGAGAGAATCAACTGGATGTCAAATCATAGAACTCTTTGCCCTAAGGAGTCAACAGAGTGGAGACTTGTCATAGTAATAGCATCCCTAAAGACCAAGATGGGAATAGTGTTTCATCCTCGTGTGTGTGAGCTTCAAACAATTGCAGAGAAGAATTGGGTTTAAAAAATTAGTAAGTAGGACCAATAGCAGAAGCATACCTGATAACAGCCAATGACCAATAAGGATGGATAATTAGGGTGAAACACACATGAATGGAACTTGTTGCCATTGCAATTGAGTTCATGAACACACTCTCCATCACTACCCATGCCCAAGTTCCACACTCTGACTGAGTCCTCACTAACAGATGCCACAAAGTCCCCAGAGGCATCCCAGCACACTGAGTGTACGGGCTTGGTGTGTCTCTGCACATAGAAGAGAACAGTAGTCAAGAGATTTAAGGCTTCAAACCAAACTTCCAAGGAACAAAGTTCTGCAGGATCCTCATTCAACTCAGCATGGAACATCTGAAACTTTAGAAATGTCTCCCTCCTTATGTGTGGTGGCTTACACTAAACCTCAGTTGTATGCCCTTAATCCTCTTATTCTGGCATGAGGCAGAGTTACATACATTTAAGGAGTGAACACAAGTTTCTGACTCCACATCAAGAATGGATACCACATTCTCTGCAGCAGCAGCAAGTAACCTTCCTTGGCGAGGCTGAAATCTCATCTGAGTCATGCCACCCTGCAATCAAGAACCCCTAATGAGTGCAGACACTCACAATCTTTGGCAAGAGAAAAGCGTGCTAAAAACTCCACCTACTTGATCAACAGTCTAAAATCTTGCACATACTTCTGCAAGCATACAACATACCTTAGACACTCGGGTGCAAACACCCTGATTTACACTCCAGTACCGAATCTCACTGTCACCATCACAGGAGCACAGGAGATCTTCATTGTTTGGGTGAAAATCCAGAGACATGACTGAAGTTTGATGGCCAGTGAAAGTCCGCAGAGAATAGCTTGGCTGCATCCACAAGACAAAAATACTTTTGGCTTTTCAGACTGAACAGGAGACTTTTCCAGAACAAAAATCTGTATTGATGTTGCTCCTCCAAAGTCAAATTACACAGCTAGTAACAAGGAAGGCAAATGCTGCTTGTGGACTTACATTATCTGCATCCCACACCCTCACAGTCTTGTCAAATGACGATGTTGCCAACCGTGTTGAGTTTGGACTGAACCTAACATCCGTAATCAGTAAACAGTGCTCTTCAAGAGAATTCTTCAGCTTCAGTGTATCCATATTCCATAGAACAGCCTGTAACAACACAGGGAAATTGGGAAATGAGTAAAATCGTACTAAATGACACCCAATATCACAACTAGATTAGGTGATTGACTTGATGGAAGTGTCTTCTAACAGGAGCACACAAACAAATTACTGACTCCGGGCCAGCATAGACTGATTACCTTTTTATCATGGCCTGCACTGGCTAACATCTTTCCATCTGAGGAAAAATGACAGCAAACTACTTTGCTGGTACTTGCCCGCAGACAGCCCACCTCATTGAAAGAGAAACCTGTTAAAATGCATCCCATGCTGTACAGTATTGTGAGACTGCGTACAGAGAGTGCCATTACCATCCTCAGCTCACAAATCTCCAGATTCACGTATTCATGCCTTGGAAGAAGGCAAAAAAACCAATAATCTACAAACAGATGAAGAAATATGCACCTTTAGAGACATCCATATTATGCCCTGCAGGAGGTTTGCTGGTGCCAAACAGAGACTCACGAGCATCTGCCTCTTCGTGAGACAAAAATGACTCCACGTTATCATCCAGTGAACCATCTTCACCAAATCTGTCCATATCGGCCTGGCATCCAAGACAAACTACTTACTTCTGACATCCATTGGTGCAATCAAAGTGAAATTTCTTCACTACAGAGACCAAAGGATAATGAACAAGTAGGATTTTGCACATTTGGATAGTTGTATTGAAAAGCATATTGGCTTTACTATTTACCAGCTGGTTAGAAGGTGACGCCAATGTTGCAGTTCCATCTGCTCCATACATGAGTAAAGGCTTTGAAATGCTGCTGTTATGTTGAAGAGCTCCAGCCATGGACATGACATCTGCAGGTGTGTGAGTAGATGGGGTGGATGGTGCTGAATTTGGAGAAGGACCTGCTGTGTTAGCAGTTCCTGAGCTGTTTGCAGGGCCTGAGGAGTTTGCTGTCTGCTTTCTCTTCCGTGCACTTTGGGCACCCTTTGCTGCAGCCTTTTCCCCAAAAAATACACAAATCCATTAGATAAGGCTTTACATGCACAAAATTCAAACTCATCCTTAAAAAGTCAACACAAACCCAAAGGGCCAGACATCTAACCAAATGAAAGTGACATATAGTGGAACAGACATCCATACCTTGACCATGCCAGTGCTATTTGTGCTGGGACTAGGCTCCAGGCCACCATATGCTGGATCATTAGTGCGGAAAGAGTTTGAAACATCTACAGATACTGCAGCCAAACGATCCTGCTGTTGCTGCTGGAGTGTGGGAGGTGGTTGCTGCTGCTGCTGCTGTTGTTGCATTTGCGCAAGCTGCTTCATTTGCATTAAGAAAGGAAACCACCACATTATTCTCATGAGCTTCCAATCCATTGTGCCAGTCATACCCAACACACAAATAAGATATAAATGCATAAAGGTCACCAAAGATTCCTTTTTCTCATCTGAGGTTGCTATGAATGAACACAGTAGACACTTTCTGCCAATGTCAAATCAGCCAGGGATTCGCTGGTTTCTCCTTAAGTGAAGACCTGGACTGCTTCCAAGTCAAATATACAGAACTAGAATGTATAGTCTCACACTCCTGAGATGAATAGTTCTGAAACAGCCCAGGTAAGCCAAAAGAATTTACATAACCCCCATGGCCAACTATCTAATGACAGTGGTTTCATTGAACTGGGTTCATGAGACCTCAGACAGAATAGAGGTTTGAGCCTCAAATTCACCTCACACATATTACAGGCAAAAACATTGAACATGTTTTGAGCTCTGTCCAGAATCTGCAGATGATTTGAGGTCTCTTCCAATACAATATCAGACCATACAGGCATTGCTTATTCTGCTACAGCAGCCTAGGGCATGGTCTACAGTGACAAACCCTGTTGAACTAGAATAGTAGATGCAGGGCAATTGAGAGACATTCAACTGAGGGCTACAATCTTGAACTGAATTTATACAATATTAACTCCAAACTAACTCATGGAAGGTACCAAATGACCACAGCATCCTCTGATACTCCTTTCTAATCTCAAGGTGCTGAAAAACTGGCAACTCCAAAAGGCAACAGTTGCAACAGTTTGTTTCAATGCTTACTCTCTTAGCAGAGGAGTGTTCTGTGCTCCATCTGAACATTAAAGACAGTGCCAGATATTGTTGACAAGGGAGTATTTCCAAGAGGCCTAAACTATGAACAAACAAATGTGGATACAAATGATAGTTAAGCAACAGCAAAGAAATCTACAAAGACCCCCTTCCTCAGTAAATATGAAAACAGAGTAACCAACCCCTTCGGGAACACCCAATCTCAAACTCTGTTTCCTTTGGTTGGATCAGGTGTAAATTACCTTCATTAAGAGCTCTGTTTGTGCCTGGTCTTGAGGGGTACCACGAGCTAATGGCGAAGCAGCCTGCAAGGGGGAGCCCACACCTTGAGACAAATCACTGCTTGCAGTAGACTGCCCATCCTTAGCTGTCAATCCACTTCTACTTAAGAGCATTCGTAGTCGACGCGGGTCTGTATCTGAAAGAAGGGGTGAGCCAGATGAAGACATATTTCCATGAGCCTGAGCTTGGAGCAGAAGCTGCTGCTGCTGTTGGGCTGTCAACATCTGGAATTGTTGGTACTGCTGGGGAGACTGAATGAATGGTTTTTGTGTAGAAGCCCCTAGCCCTGGCCCCTACCAGTATGCCAAAAACAATGCATCACTATAGCATCCATTAGCCAACAAACCAGTGCGGAATATTATAAGAGCAATGCCATTACTAAGAGCACTGAAATCTTTTGCCATGCACTTGAGCAACAGATCAATGAACAGAACTCTCTGTGCAAACATCTCACATTTATTTCAATGATGAGAATATAGCATCTTCATAAGTCTTGAGAACTAAGAGAATATAAGTGGAAGGAAACTCACTGTAAGTGGCCATGCCTTTCCACCTTGATTCAATCCTGTAAAAACTTCAGTTGGTCATCAGCTAGCTGACTGAAGTAAATTCTAATGTTGATCATGGTAAAATGGGAATCATTTGATGCTGCTTTACAAAGGCATCAAAGTGAGTCTCATGCAAAGAACATGTGTTGATGGTGTTCACAAACAATTGAAGCAAAAAAGCTGATGTTGGTCATGTTAAAATGGGGATCATTTGATGCTGCTTTACAAAAGCATCAAAGTAAGTCTCATGCAAAGAACATGAGCTGATAGTGTTCACAAAAAATTGAAGAAAAAAGGCTGATGTTGGTCATGTTAAAATGGGGATCATTTAATGCTGCTTCACAAAAGCACCAAAGCAAGTCTCAGGCAAGAACATGAGTTGATGGTGTTCAAGATGAATTGAAGCAAGAAGGAATGAGATGATGGACCAAGAGCACAAGATACAAACCTGGGCTATGAATAGCTGGTTTGGAATGCCCTGTTCCTGGGAGACCAAACATAGCAGATTCTGGAGCTAGAGACCTCTGGTTCAATACGTCATTCTTGTTATCCTGAATCACCAAACACAAATGTTCGACATAAAAGCAGTTATGATAGTTTTTTAAACAAAAAACACATCAACTACTACTTTTGTACTGAAGATAATGTGTTCGAAGTGCACCTGAGAGCTTGCTGACATCTGTTGTGGGCGAGACTGGACTTGTTGCAAGGGTGTTGCAATACCAGCTGTACCATGCAGCAAAGGCCTGTTTCCCACAGACATAAACTAAGTCAGAACAGTCTGAATTGCATGAGGATTGCATCTATTGTCTAACTAATTGGTGCCCATCACAACCTTCACAGTTAAAAGAACATTCTGAGGCCATATTAACCTCTATCACCTTACTTGAAATTGTCTACGCTTCCTTCAGAAAACAGGAAGTGAGAACATGGACACAAAAATTCTACTTACAAACTCTAGGAATCGCAATCACACTATACCACCCTAGAGACCTGTCCAACCATGACTGATTATAGGACATCCCCACCTCAAATCAATTCCTCAGTTGTTGTCAACATTATCATTGAGATTAACACCATAAACCGTCTAGTTCTGGAAAATGAATTCTGCATAGATACATGGCAAACTGTACATGCTCACAACTTTCCTGTCTTAGACAAACTCATCCCAGAAGAATGCCTCATGAGCTATCAAAGCAAGGATCTAGACTAGCAAAGGGTTTTATGATCAGCCAAAGTTGTTTCACAACATCCTTCACTTGCAAAATGTCAACTGTCTTGAGTCTTCATACTGCCCCTTGACACTTTCTCAAAATGTGGAGTGCATTCAGGACTCAGTGCTAAATGTATTGGTCAGAGCACATTGTACCTCTGCAAAAAAAAAAAACCACCCCACCAAATGCAACTTCAGCCACAAAACAGCAAAAATATAGTTTATAAACAGTCCCCAGTCAATTTCTAGGAGTTTCCATAGTGGGAAGAAGACAAGAAGGCACCAAAGGGTTTGCAGGAACATTAGCTATTGCACCTGGAGGTGTGGTTTGGACATGCAAAAGCTACATAGCATATGTCAAGGACACTTCGGTCAAGAGATTGCTGGCTGGGACAGTGATATTAGATTGTGATGGCAATTGAGCATCACATGGGCAGTAAAGCTCATTGAACACAGTTCCAAAATGTATTCTTAATGGCCTCTATGCATCAGATGACAAGGTTATGCCATATGCCCTGGAGATTTGCACACTGCTATGCAATTTTTTCACAGGTTGCCAGTCAAAAGCAGTCGATCACAACTGACAACAGACCCAACAAGCAGGATCAAGGATCTTGCAGCTTGTTTTCAGAATACCTTCATGGCTGTTTCATCAACTGCATCCCTTGGATGCGGATGCTTGAGGCGTTCTTCATATATTTTTGTTGCCATTGCATTTGCTGTGGGCTGCCGCAAAAGTGCATCCCCACCTAAGCCATTTGCAGAGCCATTTAGAAGATGACTGGCTTCTCGTCGCTGCTGCTGCTGTTGATGTTGCTGTTGTGCATGATGTTGCTGCAATAATTGCAGCTGCATTTGCTGGAGCTGTGCTGCTTGTTGCTGCTGATGCTGATGCTGCTGCTGATGCTGCTGCTGTTGCTGCTGTTTCTGTTGCTGTTCCCGAGCTTTCAGTTGTTGTGTCTAAGCATCACCTCACATACAACTTGTTACAGTGGCTGAAATGATATCAAGTCTAATGTTGTTCCATAGATGACAGACACAGCTGAACTGACATATTTGTGGACCAGCCTCCCAACCAGAAGTGGTTGTCTAGTCCAAATAAACATCATTGTAGGCCCCAAATCTGAAGTTGCTCAACCTGGACCATCTACTGGTTGATATTTCTGGAGACCTCAAGATTTGACACTAAAAACAAACAATGTTCCAGTCAAGCCATAATGCCCAAAGGCGTTTCCTATCTGAATGTAGTTCAGATTCGGGCATGAATACCACAAAGTTCTCATGATCAATTGTAATTTCCAAAGAACATCCTTCGTACATGAAAGGCACCTTCAAATTCAGAAGTAATATGATCAAGAGGTTCTTAAGCAGCAGATTGCTTGGGATCTTGTGGAAGTTCCAAAAGATATCTTTCATAAGAATAGAGAAATCTCCATTGTCATGATGAAGAAGAAACAGCAAGGTTAACACTTCCTCAGGAAGCCACAGAAAGAACCAAACTAGGGAAGACAGAACAAACAAAAAACACACACCAGTATGAACAAAAGTGCCAGTCTCACACCTGTTCAGGGACCATCAACAGTAGTATGTATGATAGTGACTTAACTACCACAAC
>Ga0116231_10002346_pt1 | contig 39571 bp, 25 predicted proteins | sample S1TSphgellanicum_2_FD_89695 | JGI IMG/M metagenome (GOLD analysis project Ga0116231, IMG submission 89695) | Host-associated microbial communities from peat moss isolated from Minnesota, USA - S1T2_Fd - Sphagnum magellanicum MG | ecosystem: Host-associated > Plants > Peat moss > Unclassified...
AGTTGTGGGGGATGAGATGTAGATAGTGTTAGTAGGGGAGGGTGGGGGGGGGGGGGGGGGGGGGGTTATGCTGCATTGCTCTGAGCAAGGATGTAGTGGCTCTGTTGAATTTGGTTTTAGATTTTTCTATAAAACCTAGTTGGTGAATAATCCAATTTTTTGCACTAGTTGACAATTATCAATTGTTTTGCTGGAACAGTTGATAGATGGAGAATGAAGGATTTGGAGTTGGAACATGTTTGCAGATTAATGGTGCATGAGTTGATAGAAGAGCTAAAATAGTTATATCATGTGTATGTTTATTCATAATCATGATGGTGCTAATCACATGCATGTAAATATAATAATTTTAACAAAAAAATTGAGTGTAGTTTGGAAACACCAGAATTCCATAATATTTGCATATATAACATCATGCCTATAGTGCCGCATGCAGTTATATTAGTAGTAGTAGCAAGTGAAAGCACGACCAATTAGACACAAAAAGTAGTTATCATTCATGTAGTCATATTTTTGCACATAAATGCAAGAAAGTAAAGTAAAGACATTTTCAATCATTATCAAACCATCATGTTGTTCAATAGTGGGTTTATAGTTTGTCGTATACAAAGTTTGGGAAACTTTCATATAATAAAAATAAGTTAAAAATATTTTTGAAACATACTAGCCAAAATGTGTTCAAAAATACTTTTGAAGTAAAAGTTGAAAGCACATAAGTATATTTGAAAGCAACAATATCCAAGAAAGTAGAAAAATCCAATATTTCTCCTACTTAAGCTTACTTTCTATGAAACAAATGCCTAGAAAGTGGAAAAAAATCTATTTGCAATTAAGAAAAATATATTTAAATGGACATTAAACATGTAATTTTTTTATTTCATTGGCATAAAGTCAAAGAACATGCCCATATTGATCATTGGAATAAATAATATTTTAAAACTTTTACTATATGAAGGTGCATTTTATGGTTATTTTCCATTAATGCAAACAAGTATCACAAAATGTCTAATTGATCATGCTTTCACCTTAGCAAAAAGTGGTTCAAAAGCACCAACATTCAAGTGTGAGTACATAGATAGGAACCAAAAACCATGTTGGATAGTGATGAAAACTATGAACCTTTTTACATTTTATTTTTTTGACATTTTAAAGTTATGTTAATCATTCCAAGTTGTGCTAAATGACTAATATGATTGTTGAGGAATTCAACTAACAATTCATTAAATTAAATTTTGGGTTCTGGTTTTGCAAAAGGATGTTTGAACTTGAATAGGTGTTGCATCAGATTGTGGTTAATTTTATAAAGGACTAGATAAAGGACTATTATAAAAACATAATTTTTCTAGTAAAAAAATTTAGATGATAATAACCTATTACCCAAGTTCAAAAAGCACTTGCAATTTAAAAGATATGAAATTTAAAAAATTTAAAAATTCAAAGTATTTTTCAAAATTTTAAATTTTTAAGAGTCCTTTACCACATGTAAATGGGGTGTAATGTGCATGACACACAAAACAAAGTTGTAATTTATGATATAAAAACACCTAGCGCTTGCTAGGCATTTTTTGGATCCTTGTTTAGAGGGAATCACATAGAATGTTGACAACCACTAGGCATTTTTTGTGATTCCATTTAATTGGAAATTGAAAAATTTCTAGCAATCACTAAACATTTTGTGTGATTCTATGAAAATGGCTATCTAGAAAATGCCAAATGTTTTTTGGATGGCCTCTATGCAATGATCCAACTTTAATGTTTTCTAGGCCGAAGTAATTGTGTGAAATCTAATGTTACTTAATTTAATATTCTCGAATTTTTTTCATAATTAATTGGGTGAAATGCAATGTTATTTAATCTAATATTCTCAAAAAATTTAAATAATTGGTCAACATTCAATTGAATTAGGCAAGAAAAAAAATCCTTTCTTAGTGGAATGGGTGGTGCGTTTAGGGGTTCATCATTTTTTGTTCAATCTTGCATTCCAAGGTATAATTGTAGTAATGTTCATCCATTAACTCTATGAACTTTGGGTGTTTGACAAGTAAATTATCTTTGAAAACCATGGAAAAATGATTACAAATATGCATGTTGGTGACACAGTTTCTATTTGGGATTCAAGCAAAGATGGTAGGGTTCAAATTGGAGTAGGACAATGCAAGGATCCATTGTTGGTCTTGATCTTTGGTGTTAGTGGAGTGGAGAAATGTATAATTGTAACCATCATATCCATGTTTGAAGTGTTTGAATAGCAAAGACTCTTCTACCCCACTCCAGCTGCGTGATATTGTAGATCATTAATCAGAAATGATTGATTTTGGGATGTTTCCTTGCTAGAAAAAACACTTTTATTTTTACTAGAGGAAGGCATTCAATAAGAAGGTTTTAGCAATTTGCGGAAAAGAAGATTGTTTTGTAGAGATCACATTTTCTCTTTGTCTTTATGTTCTAAGGGATTTGACAATACAATGGGTGGGACTCCTGAAGATGAGTCCAATGGATATAAGTATAATAGCTTTAATGATGCCACTCATGATGACACTTTGAAAAGAAGTTTTTTCTAATTCTATGAGTGAAAGCATAAATGAGGAAGGAAATGGTGAAAAAGAAGAGGAACGAAGTGATAATGAAAACAAAAGAAGGAACTCCCACATCCCATCAAAAGGTAGGTTTGCTTGGTGAGGTGCAAAATGTAACCTTATGGATGATGTTGGGTTGTTTGTTGCAAATGGCCATGTAATAGCTTGTGACCCAAGGAAGGCAATTTTTGATAATTAGCTTGGTGAGGATCATGTTAGAGTGAGTATTTTGTATTGCCCGAATAATGTTTCAATGATTATGACAATTTGGAAATGGTCATTGGCGCAAACAATTGTGGATAAATACTCCTTGAAACAACTTTTCATATCTTATGATGAAAGCAACATACCAACTATTAATGAGGAGGGAGGAATTGGTGTAAGGAAGAAGCAATATACTTTTCAAAGGAGGAAGAAAAGTGTTGGACATTCTAATCACTAAGTGTCAAAGATTGAAAAGTTCTTGTCCCAGGAGTCTATTTAGAATGTGAGTTTCGCAATATGTTGTGCACAAAATTGTTATCAATTTTCTCTTCATGAGAAGTCGACATTGTTGAGAGAAACATTTTGGGGTTTGTCCTTTGAAAAACATAGAGCATATGGCATGGATATTCCAAAAAGGTTGCATATGAGAGGAAACATAAAACAACAAATGTTTATCATGATTCACGAAATAGACATATGTGAAACGACATGGTATAAGATTTTTGGTTTGTCCAAATTGACATACATGTTATACAAAATAGATTCCAAGTGAGGATGTACATTTTTACCTCACGGTAACAAAAGTTCGCATAAACTCCAAACTCCAACCAAGCAAATGGAATCAAATGTTCAATCCCTGATTGACTTGAGTGCTGACACAATGTTACATCAATTGAAAGGAATAAGAAATGGTAGACAAGATGTTTGATGATTGTTACCTGATACGTGGAAAAGCCTTTGAGAGCAAAGTGATGAAATAAGTGATAGTGTATAAAATTGAAAGGACCATGCGAATATTATGTATTTCTTTTGGTTTAGTTCTCAATGTCTAAAATTATGGTGTATTATTTAATTTGATCATTTTTTTCAAATTACATTTTCATAGATTAACAAGGAGTTAAGCATTGGAGGTATTTCGCTTCCAATCCAGTTATGGAAAACTAATGTAGATGGATCTCGAAAGCTGCCTACTAGGGTCCCCAACCTTATTCCATATTGCCCAATTTAGGGCCATGATGCGATGAGGTTGGTGGAGAGGGAAAAGTTTATTAATGTTGGACTATCCAAATTTTACGTGGAGTTTTGGAAACAAGGCATGGAACAAAACACAACTTATGAAATGAAGACGAATTCATATGTGGATTACTAGAAGGATATTTTATTACATTTGTCAAAACCTTTGTTTACTCAAAGGTCCACTCTTTTGGAAGGTTTTTCACCTTCCAACAATTGGAAATTGAATTATGTGAGAAGTGAATTGCCATCCACAAGGCCAATTGTTGATTTGGAAGACCCAGTCATGTGTCCTTACTATGGGCCCAAGAACTTGAAGCTAGCTCCCACATACACCCCGTTTAAAGATCTCAACAATGGAGATTTTGTTTTCCTGAGGCTTCATGATCCTCTCCTTGTCCCTGTTTGGTTGGGAAAAACATAAAATGATGTTGTCAAAGATGATCAAAATGCATTCTTCAAAATGGTGAGGGTGTAGTGGTGGGTCCCAGTGAAGAAAGGGTCAAATTTGGATGAACGACATTTGTACGAAGATTGCTAGAACGACAAGTGGAAATGTAATTTGATAGATCCAAAATAGTGACTTGAGATTGTAGCTATTTTTTTCTCTTTTCCTTCATGAAAAAAATACAACAAACAAAAGTCAAATTATTATTCTTGATAGTTATTCTTCTCAAGCAAAAGTGAATCTTGAGGCTACTAATGCATCCAATAATTTGTAAAGTATGTTAGTGAATTTGATAAAATATTTGTTCTTTCTTTATGTGTTTTTTTTTCATTTAAATCATGAGTACACTTTTGTCTATGTTAACTTTTATTATTATTTTGTTTTGTGTTATTTAATGAATTTAGTTATACATCAAATTATTCACAATTCTTTTTGAGTATCCATAATTAATAACAATCTATCGATTCTTGTTCATTGTTGGCATTGGTGTCTTTAAATGTGTGAATTTTTCAATAATTGTGTTTACGAGTGAAATTAAAAATTGGACCTCTAATTTTTCACTTTTCAAACAAATAATCTATTTTGTTGCACTTGGTGGCCACAAGGACAAATGGTACATAAAATTTTAATCTACTCATAAATGTTTCACTATGAGCACCATTTTTGGATTCATAAATAGGCACAATAGATAAGCATGGATTTGTGGATAAGCATAATTGCCTTTCTTTGAAATTCAAAGTATTGAGTTTTTTTTTGCAATGATTGGTTTCATTATTAATACATTTATACGAATTTTATTTGATGTATCATCTGGCAGTGGGGTCCATTCATAGTAAAAGGAGCCACGGGCGGCAAGGTCGGAATCCTTACTAAAGACTACATTTTACACGTGTCCTACATAAATTAGTCTATTAAATACCAAAATTGTATTTTAAATGTAATTTCTAGGATTAAATATCAATATTGTGACCAAACATGACCCATATTATAATATATAAAAAACAATTGCATGAGGACCTAGATTATAGTCAAATGTACACTTTTGTTTTCAACCATTAGGGATGTTCAAAATCAAAATTAACAACATTCATTCAAAAGATTCAATACATGTGCATTTAAAAATATAAACACATGTGGCCGTTCTTATGAAGAATATTAAAGGCCCATAATAAAATTGAGGACATTTGGTGAATGTTTGAGTAACAAAAAACATGTTAAAAATTTATAGTCCTTAAAAGAACCCTATCAACAAATGTTTTATGTATGACAAAGGACTCTAATAACATAATGAAATGACTCCAAATTTGTAGGATATCAATTTCATGAATAAACAAACAAAACCCCAAAATATGAACAAATGATTCATTATGTATAATTGCTAGTGATTTTTCAAGGTAGTAGAGGTGTAATTTTCACTGTAATCAATAAGTGATTTGGCTCCTTTTATTGTGAATGGACCCAGTGGAATAATATATATAGTTCGAATTGTGTTGGTGATTTTAAAAATTTTCTCTTTGTCATTGGTCAGAAAACTATTGTTGTGTTTTGTATTTGACGAAATGTATAATTTGTTCATCGTAAATATTTTCATGTAAAATGTTCTTAATAATCACGATAAATGATATTTGTTGTTGCACCTAAACCCTAATCCCTAATGGCCACCAAGCGTTTGTTTCTTCTCTTTTATGGCATTCACTCTTAATTTATTATGAGTTTAAAAATTTTTGGGTTCTTTTGTGTTTGATGTTTTAAGCAATGTTTTGATCATAAAAAATTATGTGTGGCATTAATGTGGAATTAAGAAAAAAATTTATTACATAAATTTGTGTGTGTGTATTCTTAGATATTTGTTATCAATATATATATATATATATTATGGACCTTAACCCTAATCCCCGATGGCCACTAACCATCTATTTTTTCCTTTCATGGCATAAAGTTGGCAAATATAATTAATGATCTTATTATAGTATGAGCAACAACTTTGGATCCATTATACATTATTGGGATTGATGAATTGGCACAATGTGTTGTGCCTAGTTCTTTTAATTTAGCAAATATATTTTTTGTTTATCATGAATAAGAACACAATTTGACTTCCAACCTTGATAATGAATAACCTATAATTTTCATTTGGTGGGCACCAGGAAAAATACTCAATTCATCATATTAATATATTCATTTAAAATCTAACATATTATATTTGGGTGCAAATTCTTTAAGGTGTGCCAAAATCTTGTCACAACATCACCATTTTCTGTTTTTTTTACATAGTCCTTTTTTACCATGTAAAAACATTTATGGATGATTATGATGGAATCTATAATTGTAATAATTTAAAATATAGTCCTTTTGAAATTTTTGACAAATTTTTTATGGGGATCAAAATATAGGGTAAAAAAGGACTATAATAAAAACTAGGCCCTTTTCATCCTATGTGGTACACCTTAAAGGATTTTCACCCATTTGATATAGTATGAGCCAGATTGTTGGATCCATTGATAATGTTGGTGTTATTGGATTCACTTTGTGTCCTTTAATGTATTAAAAACAATGATTGGAAATGTTGCAAAAAAAATTGGTATGAATTCTTTTGAGAAAAAATGTATACATCGATGTAATATTGTTGTTTTTATTTGAATGTAAAGTTACATTTCTTAAATTTGATGGCTACCAGGTGGAGTTCATACCATCCATTAGGTTGGGTAAAGTCCTAAATTAACATTTTAGTCCTAAATTAATTAACATTAGTAGAAAACCCCCTCTTTTGCAACTACGTTTTCAACTAGTGTTCAACTATAAACTAAATTAAAAACTACACATATAGTTGTAACTTGTTTTTTGCAACTAGGAAATATTTTTTACAATTGTTAACTAGTAATGTCGACAAGTACAAGTCGAGAATGAAATTACAGTCAAAAGTGTATGTCATGTGTCAACACCATAGTAATAGCCCCACATGTCATTACTTGCTAATGTAGTTGAGAATTGCTCTACCAATTGATTCGAGGGATGTTGTCAACTACATTCGATTGATGGACGAACTTCATCTGTTGACTAAGCATGACGTTAACCAAAAATATAATTACAATTTCAACTAATTTGCAACTATGTAATTGAACATTTTGACTATGTTATAACTATGCAAATTGAACATTTGGCTAGTAGTTTGGTGACACCTGGCACATTCATAAAATATGGGTTCAACGAATAATTGAATGACACATGGCATGCTCACAAATTTTGGGGTCAACAAATAGTTAAATGACACATAACACATCCACATCAATAGGTTAGGCCACATGATGCCTAAATGTAAGTTAGGTCTAAACTTAAGCACCTAGGCTAAACCTAAACATAGGCCATTTAATTTAGGCTTAAGTTAAGGCTAGACCTAGGCACCTATGTTAGGCTTAGACCTAAACCACATGGCAATGAGTAAATGAAATCCTATTTCATTTGGTTTAGCCATTAAGGTTGAACCTTTTTTATTAGTTCATCCCAAATAGCTATTATATTTTCATGTTTATTGTGACCTCCAACAATCCTAGTGCATTCCTTTATATGATTTAGATTCATAGAATGGAAATCGAACAATACAAGATAAAATTTTTAGTTATAACCTAAGGTAGACACGCCTATCATTAAACACTTAATGATGGATCATTATAACTTTCTTGTCCATGGTTTGTTGCTTTTGGAACTTAAAACAATTTTGTAATCCTCCACTTGGCACATCCAAATCTATAAAAAACACTCCAATCTAATGGAAAATGAGCAAGATATGCCTTTTCAAAGTGAAGGGGGTTGTGCTTTGGTTTTTTTATAAGTGTTTGGTATGATTTTGAAGCTTAAGCTCTTTGATTATTATGTTTTTGTCTTTTCACTTTAAACAAGTTTTATAGATTTTGAAATAATACATCTGTAGCCCATCGTTCACAATGAATGAGAAATGAACAAGATATAGTTGTTGGAAGTAAGGGGGGTCTAGAGATAAAATTTGAAACAAAATATCACTCTTTCTCTTCCTGTGTTTTTTACTTTGTTACTTTGCTTTTGAGGTTCAAAGAACATTTGTAGCTTTTTGTTTTGCACTTCCAATTACATAAAAAAATGTTCAATTTTTGGCTCTAAAATGAGGGAAAACTTGAAAATGTTCGGTGATAGAATACCATTTGGTAATAGGCATGTCTACCTTAGTTGTAACCCAATCGTAACTGAATTACAACTCAAATAGTTGTAATCTAATTATAGAAGCTAGTCTAAGCTTAGTTAGACCTAGACCTAAACTAATAATCTATCTAGCCTAGGTTTAGCTACTTACCTTAATTACTTATAATAATTATTCATCAACTATTTTTAATTGTATAATTGTATAATTAAACAATTAAACATAATATCATCATTTATTAAATAATATGGTGATTAGGTGATTTTTTTTAAAAAAAATAAAAATGTAATCATCTATTAAATAATTATTTATTATTGAATATTTTTTAAGTGATATTTTAATTACAGTAATTATTATAATGTAGTGATAATTAATAATTGATTACAATTACAACAACAACATTAATAATAATATTGTAGCTAGTAGTTAGGCTAGGGTAGTTATTTGACTATTTTTATTCGTATTTTTATCTAACTTGTTGGAACTATTAAATGACCTAGTATAATAAATATTAAATATAAAAATATAAAAACATATTTCAAAGTATAGTAGTGTTAAATAACAATAATTTCTGAAATTACATGATAATTTATAGTTTATCTTTACTAATTATTCTAATCATTAGTAATTTAATCATAATAACATAAATAAATAATTCTATAAAAATGAAAACATTATTGGAACTAATAGCCATAATTAAAATAAAAATTTTAATTAAAAAATATCAATTATGTATTGTTCCATGATATGTTGTAAACTAAAATCAAATCTACATGGAAATAATAAATTCCACATGTACTGAACATATTCCAAAAAAATATTAATTATATATCATTACTCGATATGTTGTAAACTAAAATTGAATTTATATAGAAATAATAAATTATGCATTTATTGAAAATACACATTATTAAGTTGATTTATATTTCAAAATTTCCTTAAAATTTAGTTTCAAATTAAAGTGTAATATTTATATGCACAAAAAAATTCATCATATATAACCATTCATGTATACAAAAAACATTCACATGTACCTTAATAATTAATGAAATTTTATTTTAATTTAATAAATAATAATAAAATATCATATGTATAAAAATGAATAAACATTAAAGTTTCACAAAATTATTAATTATTACTTGATTTGTTGTAAATTAACATTTGATTTACAAATGAATAATAAATTACATATATTAAGCAAACATTATTACAAACTCACATTTCAAATTTCCTTCAATTTTATTTTGAAATAAAATTTTAATATTTACATGCACGAAAAAAATTTACATCGTACATAAGCATTCATTTACACAAATAAAATTTATATGTAATTTAATGTTTAATGAATTTTTTATTACAATTTAAAGAAAATATTGATATATCATGTCTATAAAAATGAATAAATATTAGAGTTCCACAAAAAATATTAGGGTACAAATTCCTTAAAATGTACCAAAATCTTGTCATAATGTCACCCTTTTTTATCTTTTTTATTTGGTGTTTTTTTACCATGTAAAAACACATTTTTGGATGATTATGATGGAATCTAAAATTGTAATAGTCTAAATATAGTCCTTTTGAAAAATTTGACAACTTTTGATTCATTATTTTTTTATGTGGATCAAAATATAAGGTAAAAAAAATTACAGTAAAAACTAAACCCTTTTTGTCCTATGTGGTACACCTTAAAGGATTTTCACTTCTTAATTATGTATCATTATTTGATATGTTGTAAACTAAAATCCAATTTACATATAAATATTAATTAGGTGTATTGAACATGCACATTATTACAAATTTATATTTCATAATTTCTTTAAATTTCCTTAAATCAAAGTTTATTATTTATATGCACAAAAAAAATTGCATCATACATAACCATTCATTTTATACAAAACAAAATTACATGTAATTTAATCTATTAATGAATGTAAATAGTTTGTTTTGTTTTATTCTATCATGTTGAAATTTCTCAAACCAAATTGTTTCATATAATGCTATGGATATCTTTGAAAACCTAACAATGAATAGGGGTGCATTGACTTGGGTTGAAGTTTTTTGGAGCTACCATGCAAAGGTTATTGATTATTTAACCATTTTCTTAGTAAAAATTAGTAAAATCATAAATAATTTTTTTATTTGAATCCAAAGGTGTACTTGGAAACTTGGAAAGTAGTCACTAAGTTAGATTTAATAAAATTTATTTCATAATTTTCATACTTAAGGTGTGGAAGGTATTAATTTTTGAATGAATTTTGTTGTTGAAAATTCAAACAAATTACAAAAAATGGGTTTCAAGGGAAAATGAGTTTAGTGTGTTCACACTTGGGGACAACACGTGTTACCTTAGCTATCCATGAAGGAAGGTAGTTTGTTTTGTTTTGTCATAATGATATCTCCTAAACCATGGTGTCTTGGGTTATGTTATGAAACTTATCATCAAAAAGTTCTCAATGAATAGGGGTGCTCCAACTTGGTTTAGAATGTTTGGAGCTATAATGTGGAATCTATTGATTATTGAACCATTTTTTCATTGAATTTTTTGAAAAACCAAAATTCAAAACTATATTGGAATTTGGGCATTTTTGGTTTTGTTGGAAAGCCCTCACCAAGTTTGATTTAATAAAGTTTATTTTTTAATTTTGAGACCTAAAATGTGAACAATATTATTGAATTTTTGGTGGGTATTGTTGTTGGAAATTCAAAAAAATTGCAAAAAAGGGTTTGGAAGGAAAATTCAATTGAATGCATTCAAATTTAGGCCAATGACATAGGGTACATTTGTGTTTAATTAGTTTTTATCATAATTTTAAACACATATTAAGATATCATGTGTATAAAAATGAATAAACATTAAAGTTGCACAATATTATTAATTATGTATCATTACTTGATATGTTGTAATGATCTACATAGAAATAATAAATTACATGTGTATTGAACATAAACATTAGTACTAGTTCATATATTTTAGATTTTCCTTAAACTTTATTTTGAAATTAAAGTTTCATATTTGTATGCACAAAAAAATATTCATTTACACAAATAAAATTTACATGCAATTGTATGTTGTCATAATTTTAAATAAATGTTAAAATATTATATGTATAACTTATAATTACCTACTAGTTGTTTAACCTAGTTGAAAGAGATAGTTGCAAACAAGATTGCATTTCATCCGTCCTCTAGTACATTTTATCATCCAAAATAGTTGAACACTAGTCAATGTCTTGACTATGTGCCAACTAAAGAATCTTAGATGCCAAAAATATTTCAAAAATGGCCCTTTAGTTGAAACATGTTTCACATTATTTACCAACATAGTTGGAAGTTCAACTTGGAGACGTTATTGATGCCAAGAATATTTAGTAAATGACCACCCAATTGAAAAATGCTTTCACCTATATAGCAATATAGTAAACATGTGAACTTAATTGGTAATTTCCATAATTTTATTTAAAAATTTAAAAATCCCAATTGAAACATAGTTGCAAATGTCATGTAATTGAAAACTTTTGGTTTAAAAAGGGGGGTTTTCTACTAGTGTAAATATGTGTTAAAACCCTTACAAACCAAATGATTTATGTCAAAAAAGGTTTATAAAGGATTTGGTTTTACTATTTGTAAAGGGGTACATGCCATTTATTTTATGTTGAAAATCCTTGATTGTGTCATTTTATAATTCACCAATGTGATATATTCAAATTTCCTTCAAGCAAGTAGATTGTTCAATAGCATATCTTAAATATGTTGGCTAAGGTGATGAAGATGCATGTGCTACTAGCCATTGCACACTATGTTACAACCACTACTACATTTGACCTATGGATGTCCATAATTGGTTTTAATAGGTTCATGCTAATGATTATTTTTATTAATCATGATTGGGTGCCCTACCATGTTATGGTAAGGTTGTTTGAATCTCTAGACACCTCTAGAATAACATTGGCAAAGTAGGTTAAATCTCTTTTGGTTGGATATTGATTCGTCAGCAAGATTATTGTTTATTTTAAGGACAAGGGCATAAACTTGAACACACTTGCTTTTGCACTCACAAATGATGTATCTTGTGCGCCACTACAATTTGATGCACCATTTAGTTACACATGTTTTGGTCATGTCATGTCTAAAGCATGTCAATACGCCATTAAAATGATTCTAGGGTGAAAACATGATCAATTAAACACAAAAAATAGTTATGTTCATGTAGTCATATTTTTGCACATAAATGCAAAAAAATAGAATCAAAACATTTTCAATTGTTATCAAACCATCATGTTGCTCAATAGTGAGTTTATAATTTGTTGTATATAAAATTTGCGAAACTTTTGTATAATAAAAGTAGGTTAAAAGTATATTTGAAACATATTGGCCAAAATGTGTTAAAAAATACTTTTACATTAAAAAACATGATATATTATTACTTTTAAAGTAAAAGTTGAAAGCACATTAGTACATTTTGGAGCAACAATATCCAACAAAGTAGAAAAATCCAATATTTCTCCTACTTTGAACCTACTTTTTATGAAACAGATGCCCAAATTTTAAAAAAAAATCTACTTGTAGTTTTGGAAATTTGATTTAAATGGGCCTTGAACATGTAATTTGTTTATATCATTGACATAAAGTCAAAGAACATGCCAATATTGATCATTGGAATAAATAATATTTTAAAGTTTATTACATGAAAGCATATTTTATGGCTACTTTCCATTTATGCAGACAAGTATCACAAAGTGTTTAATTGATCCTACTTCACTTAACTAAAATTACTATTGGGATGAAGGAATTAAACATAGCAAAAGTTCAAAATGCCTTGCAAAAAACCATTACATGAACAAAGAAGTTGAGGAAACACAACAACACATTTTGGGTTTTGCAACTAACCTTCATGACAATTGACTATGTATTAGTTAGAAAATACATTTGCGATTAGTAACTATTGAGTTATTAAACCCATGTTGTTTCAGCCATTTAGTCGCAAAAGACACAAAGTTGTAAAGCCCGATTATTTTATCAATTAGGATATTTTTATTTTCTTATAATATTGAAATTTCATGTCATCATTAACCTTGGTATGACATGTAAACTGCATGCCATGTCAACCTAATCATTTTACTCAACTAAGAGTTACAAAAGACGCCTCGATAGAAGATGACATGTGTAAAAATCTATAAACACATGTCAATTATGAATCATCACACATGAGCAAAGGTCAATTTAACCTAGTTTAGGTAACCTAGGTAGCTAGCTTAACCAAAATTCAACCTAACGTAACATAGGTAACTTAGGTGGCTAACCTAGCCAAAAATCAACCTTGCTTAAACTACTTAACTTAGACTAAATGGCCTAAATTAAAAACAAACCTCAACCTTTTAGCTTAGGTAGTTTAATCTAGGCTACCTAACTTATGTTCAGTGGCCTAGGTATCATAAATTGCAAGAACAAGGACTTTAACGCCTCACCTCCACTTTGAGGTTCAAGTTCTCATCCATTGCACTATCATATTTTTTTATATTAAGTCCATTAAACACAAAATTATAAAGATCAAATTTTTTAGCTTCAAATTAAATTAAAGCACCCTAGGTTGAAACATGTCAACTTATTAACTACCTACCAACCTAATTTAGGTTCACCTAAGCTTCCATGAGTAATCAATAAATGCATTTTTATTAAAATTAATGTCATGAGTCATTAGGTTGACTATTAGTTGTTAAAGACATTAGGTTAATTATTAGTTATTAAAGACATTAGGTTGATTATTAGTTATTAAAAACATTTTTAGTCGTTTCTTTAATTGTATTGGACATTATAGTTACATACGACAAGGCGTAAAATACATGTTTTAGCATTATGAAGACTTTTGATCAGTCAATAAATGCAATTTTATAAATTAATGTCATGAATCATGAGTCATGATGTTAATTACTAGTTATAACACCTTGTTAACACATGGCATGCTACATCATCATCATTTAAAATTGAGTTGTTATTAGTTACTATTAGTTGCAAAAATAAATGGTAATTTTGAATTCTTAATTTTAAATCATTCAAATGTTAATAAAAATAAAAAATAATAGTATATTTACTCAAAAATTGAACAAGTTGTCATATTGATTTAATTGCAAAATCATGATGTCATGTGCCATTTTGATGTCCTTTGCAATTACATAGTAATTTTTGTGAGCAAGTAGTTGTAAACATAGTTGAAAAAAACAATAGTCGTTTTTTAAACCGGTCACAAAACCCAAGATGTGTTGTTGTGAAAGGTAGGTAAAAATAGGAAGTGACGTGTAAAGAAACTAGCTTGAAACCCCAAAAACTCAAGACACTAATTAAGATTTGATTTGCTTCAAAGGTTAATCTCTTTAAGGAAACCTTGGAATATGTTACTACCATAAACCTTTGTTGTACCTGATAGACCTCCAAGTTGCAAATCTAAATACCATTTGGTTCAACATGGGCAATTGCCAAAGCTATGACACAAACCTTAACCCTTGTGGTGGAATAGTGCATTCTAAACTAGACTAAAGGGCATTGGTTACTTTAAAATGTTCTGTTTGCAACATTTTCCATTTGTATTAAAATGCACAATGATTATTGAGCTCATACATCACTAAACCCTCCATTGATGTGTGGAGAGTTTGACACAAAGTTGGAGATTTTGTATGGTAGAATCGCGCTTGAAGTGATTAATGTGTTGGAACCTTTTATGGCTTTTATTATGACCTCTAATGTTGCTACTTCACACAATATGTGCACTCTTCAACTCGATCCAAGGTTTAAAGAGCTGTAGTACATCATGGAATGTGTAGGCTAAAATAAAGCTATAATAGTTGTAGAAAAATATGACCATCATATTTTGCTACCACTTTTGGTGGTGGTTTCTAAGCATCTAAACCCAATTTCTTATTTTGAATTTGCACTTAACCTTTTGTGAGTGATGTTGGCTGCTTTATTGATAAACATTCAAGCATGTCTCTTGTTTCTTTCTCTTATTCAATGGTTGCAATCTAGTTTTCATATTTCAACCTTAATTGCCTTGGTTATGCACGACATATAGTGGATGAAACACTTAAAATTCAACCCTAATGAAACATTGGATTTATACCAGAGTTGAAAATTTACACCAGCTGGTATCGTATTAGTCATATTGATATTGATACCATTACATCATGAAATTGGGTACCTTGAATTGTAAATACCAAAATAGTATATGAATTTGAGATATACTTTGGTACTAGTACCAATCTGGTACCTCATTTCAGGACAGACCTATACACCAGGACCAAGCTAGTATATCAAAAGGGTGATACCAGACCAACACTGGTTCCAACTGATGGTGCACTACTGGCTGTGTTCATGAGTATGGTAAATTGGTATAGATGGAATGATCATTGTTCAGCGAAAAAAAACCATCCACCTGATAATAGATTAAAGGTCTGATGAGGTAGGGAAAATTGAAGCAGTATATCAACATTGGTTGGGGGTCTAGAGGGGTTTGCTATTACACATTAACATGAAATAATCACCAGTTAAAACCCCAGGAGTGATTTGATTTTGAGATTTTTGGTCCTTGATCTAGCAACCTGACACATGACCACTATCTTGTAATTTTAAACACATATGAATTTAGATTTTTTTTTGGAAAAATAATTTTGCAAAAGTGTGAAATATAAAAAATCCATCTGGGTTAAATATAAAGAGGCATAAGTTTGCAAATCTCACATGACAAAACCTTTCCTTTTGGATGGACCTTTTTTCCATCAATTTCATGGATTTAGGCTTTTAAACTCAAATTGGTAAGAGTCCACCTCCTTGTACAAAAGTCCTTGCCACATTTTTCAAACCCAACCCTTCCTTAGTTTTTTTTGAAACCCCTACCCAAATGGGAGAACTCTACAACAAACATAGCTTTGGTGACCATTCATCAATGCACTAACATAGAGTGGTGTAGCATGACAAACAAGGATGAAAGGCTATGTATAAACTTCTTAGCATGGCTTGTGAAGTTGGTACATCCACTGTCCCATCTACAATTTTTGTTTCATAGTTGTTTGGTTTTCAACCTCATTTTTTATCTTCAATAGATAAGAATTGCTTTGGTTTCACATGCATATTTAAAAGCCTCCCAATCATTAGATCGATGGTATTTTGTGCACAATTTGCCCAACTTTGAAAATTGTATTTGCAGATCAATGGATTCAAAAATTGTAATATGTAATGAGGTCAATGTGAAATGGCTATGGGAGATAAGATGAAAGCACACATATGTTTACCATATTAGTTATAGCAAACCAATCTCTTCAGTTTAGAGTTATGCAATCAACTATTTTGGGTTGTTTGAAGGCAACAACACCACATGTGCTTAAAATACCAAGGTACTAAGTAATAGACTTCCATGGGTTTCAAATGGGTTTAATGGTTCATGTATGCACAATTCAATTAGTGAATGGAAAAGAGTCCTTTCCAAGGAAAGTACCTTGGACAACCATTGCCTAGCTCGTAGGTATAATAGTAATCCTGCTCCCAAGGTAGAAAAAAATACTCACAAAACAATAGTAGCTGAATTCCTTGTTGAGAATTCAACATCCAAAAACAAGGCTGCCAAAGCTACTGATACCCACTACTCAAGTAATACAAAAGCAGGGTAGTTATTGTAGTTACTATAGTTCTTCTACATTGGGAGGCTTGCTAGAGTTGGTATTGGGATGCAAAGACTACAGTAGTGAAAAAGCATGGTGAATTCCTCCTGCAGCAATCAGTCAAGTATGGGATCCACAATAGTTGTACATGCATTAGAATAGGTGGAATGTGAATCCATTCTTAATCTCAAATAACCTTCCTAAGCAAATTATGATGAATCACTTTTTGCATCACATTGCAAAAAACTTCAAAGTGTAATCTATTCAAATGCAATGAACATTTAATAAAATCATCAATATGGCATTTTTTCAAATAATTTTAAATTTTCAACTTAAAGATGAACACATACAAAATAATATTATGTCACAAATACACACTAAATATACAAAAATAAACTTTTGAAATAATTATATATGGATAGTTATGGCATCTTGCACTTTTATTTATTAATTTCATTCCAAACATGTTATAGACTTAATATATGATGCATTAAGGGAAAAAAAACCTATATACCCATAGATTTTATTAGAAAAACCTAGTCTTAATTTAGTCAGTTTTGGTTGGATTAAAAAAGAATGGATAACATGTATAATAGAGGTGTTTATATGGGTGACTTTTCGATGGATCAAATTTGTCCAATTTTCACCGCATAATTCACACTTAATTAAATTTAACAATAAAAAATGTATTAATATGAAATGTTTTATCCATCAAAAGTTATCCACCTCAACTTGTAATTACCCACCTTAATACTACCCATGATTCATTTTGTTTATTCACACACACACATTCACACATACACCCATTCACTAGCTCTCCTCCCAAAAATCTAACAAGTTTCCTCTCCAAATAAAACTTAGCTTAAAAACTTAGGTTAGGTAGTTAGGCATTACCTAGATAAATGATGACTACCTATGTGCAAACACATTCAAAGGAACTAGAGGCATCAAGATCAAATTCCTTTTCAAAAATTACATGGGACATCTGGTATTCATGTGTTGGATTGTTATCATGGAGAAACACTCTTCTTTGAATTAATAAAATATGTGAATAAATATAAAGGACCATATATTGATTGTTGGGTAAAAATTATAATTTGATTGTTTCCTAATAGCGTTATGTTTATTTTCAAAAAAAATAATAATGTAGGGTATGAATTAATCCATGATACTAAAAAATAAAAAAAAATATTAACAATTTAGTAGGTTAATAATTGAACAAGTACCAATGTTAAGTTCAATTGATATCAATAGGTGAATTTCAATTAATAGGTTAATAAATGAACTAGTAATATCCAACATCAATACATTGATTTTTTTGTTTCGAATCGATTTATTCCATCTTTGACAACTCATGTCAAAGATGAAAGTTTTGATTCTGACCTAGACTATGCAAGCATGACCTATTTTCTATAAAGTAAATCATACATTTGTTTGGTAGAAACTATAATTGATCTATCCAAGTGAACAAATAATTTTAGTTCTTTCATTACCTTTTTCAACCTTTCAAAAAAGGGCTACCACGTGTTTCTTCTTCTTGATTAAACACTAATGTATAAATTTATATATACATATATAAGGTATCATAATTTGATGCAAATGTAAAAAATAATAATTAACGTATGGTGGCTTAAATATGTGCATATTAAAAAATAGGGTTTGTAATATGGTGGGAACCAAAAAAAATTCCCTCACCTCATACCCCCCAAGGGCGTTGGTAAAATAAAGTAGACAATCATTACTCCTTGTTACAAAGAAAAACAAATAGCCATAAACAAGATTTAATTTATTGAAAATAAAAATGTTTTTAAATTTAATGATCAACATGAGGATAATCTTTAATTTTATCACAATGATGTTGATTAATCACATATTTAATATGCATTCAAATACATTTTAAAAAAATAATTATATTTTTATCTTACTTTTTAGGTTGTCTAAACTTGTACAAGTAAATGAAAGTAGATGAATTATTGAATATTCTCCATTTTCAACATGATGTACCTTTAAAATGTGCTTGTAAGTTTCAATGTTTAAATATTGTAGTAGAATACATCAAACTTCTAATGGAAAAATATGTTTAAATTCAATTTGATTAGTCATTTTCAAACATAGTTGTTATTTACATTTATTGTGCCAAAATTTTGAAAATTTGTAATCACCTTATTATAAACTCAAAGAAAAGCACCATGTTTTTATTATGTTGTTTTAAATTAATATTTTCAATTTACTTTCTTCCACTTGTGTCAAAAAATAGACCATTTTTTGATTACCTTTTTTTAAAAAACATTTATGTATACTTTACCATGCTTTCACCCCTAAACAATATTTGTTTAACATAAATATTGTGGAATTTTAACACAATGCATTGTCCTCCAAGGCACATTTATTAACATCACATTAGTCACATTAGTTCTAATGTCAAAATAACCCAACATCATGTTAGTCACATTAGTTTTGACACCAATATAACCCAATGTCATGTTAGTTTAGGGTCAATGTAAGGTTAAACTAGGTCAAAGAATTAACTAAATTTCATGTTTGGATAAAAAATTACCCCAATGGTGACCAACAATTGTGGTCACAAAAAATAAAATCCAAATTGTTAGATCCAACAACTTGAATCCGGTCTTTAGATCAAAAAATATTATTTTAAGAATAATTAATTTTGAAAATTGAAAAATGGCAACTAGATTTTGTTTGTCGTTTGAATGGCCAAGATTCTCAATTGTAGTCAATCCACATCTTGGTCATAGCCTAGTGACATTAATTTGGTTTTGAGAACAAAAAAAATTGAAAAAAAATTTCATCGTTGAAAAGTGTCAACCAAATTTCAATTGCCATATGAACAACCAAGATTTTTAGTCTTAATTAATCCATGTTTCAATCACAATTTAGTGATTCAAATTTGGTCCTAAGAGTGAAAAAAAAATTGAAAATTTTTTTACTATAAAATAATGTCAATCGAATTTCAAGGGCCATTTCAATGACCAAATCGTTTGGTTGCAATCGATCCACACCCCAATCATAGTCCAATGATTTAAATTTTGTCTCAGGAACAAATCTTGTTTTTGGAAAACACTCTTTACCATCAAAAAATGGTCATTGACTTGATTAATCTTTTGATATAAAATTTGAAATGAAAATCTTTTTTTAAATGAGTCCTATGTTGTCTTAGAGTTGGATGGGTTTCAAAATTTTGGGTGTGACATTTTTAGTAGTACCATCCAAGGATGGGTTTGCCCTTTTTCAACATATGACATGTTCAATTTGAAACTTCATTGGATTGTTCAAAAATTAATTTTAATGTTCCAAATGAATGGTCAAGGAAAAAGTTTCAATACAGTGACATTTGGGGTTTTTTTGTTAAGGAACACAAAGAAAACATGTTTATTTTTTTTATTTTAATGCTTTTAATTTTTAAGAAGGCCTCAAATATTCTTCTTTTATATTTGCTTAATAGATAGTGGATGAAGGCAACCATAAGTTTTTGAGCAATTTTTGAAGGTTAGGACTTGAAGGTTTTAATTGAAGGGCCATTGCATTCATGTCCACAAATTTGTAATGATTTTCACTTTTTTTGTTTCAATCAACAATTTGGGCCATACCCTAATGACTATACTTGATAGACTGATTTTTATAATAATGGTGCAACTTGACATTTAATGATGAGGGGTCATGAATTTTAAGAACATTTGTTAGGAACATTTCAAGAAGAAAAATCTTTTAATTATGTAGCCTATGTAAGTGTCTACAATTTTTCCATAATGCATATGTATATAGGTGGGGAACATAAAACCCATGTGGTGTAAATCAATAATAAAAATACTAAAGAATACAAATGGGCATATTCATAATCAGGGTACCCAAAAAGATGGTTTAATGAAAAAAAGACTCAAAAGGACTATTTTGGATTTTTATTACATTCACTATTTCATGATTATAGGGGATTGGTATATGAATGTAACTAAAATGATGTCATGTTAATCTATTAAAAAAATTTAAGAATAAATTGGATATAATATAAATGTCCTTTTGAATATTTTTAAATAATTTAAATCCTTGTCTTAACTGCAATTTTCATTTTAAAGGAATCAAACGTAATGTATTAAACAATGCAATTGATTTCAATTTTCTTTCATGGATAAATAATGCATACATCTATGTCTGACAGTTTTTATATAATGCATTTGATTAAATAATATACAATATTAAAATTTTGAAGGCTATAGAATCCATTTTGAAAGGACATTAAGGAAAATGATTTTTTTTCCATTTTGTTTATTTTTTGTACTCATTAAGCTTATAATTTATGGCCCCAAGTGTCCACAAAATTTTCAAGAATTCTTCATGCAAGAAAACATGTTAAATTGTATATAAAAGCTTATGTTTTTATTTTTCACATTTCAAGTTTTTTACCAAAATATTTATGCATAATTACATACACATGTGAAAAATCACCACCACCATAAAAATTATCATAATTTGAATTATCCAATATCTCTCATTTAAATTTATTCCATTTAGGTTTTATATTCAAAAGATATCAAAATCAAAGTCCTGGAGTCATGTGGTCAAAAAGTGGTACCTTGATTGTGAATATGCCCAAATAGGATATAAGGAGTAATTATGGGACGTAACCATTGTTTAATTTCCATTGTGTTAAATGGTTATTTATCTTTTTGTTATATTGTCTGAACATTTGACAAATTTTGAAATGAATACAATGAGTATGGAGCACCCAAAAAGACTTTTAAACAATGTAACTAATGTTTTTTTGTTACAAAAAAAACTTTTGAAAAAATGTGAAATGATTTGAAAATGACATTTTCATGGGAAAGTTTTTATGCACACATTTACATTATAGTATAATGCAATATCTTTTCGGGTCATAATAATCAAAACCATTTGAGAATTGATTGGAAATCATGATTTTAATCATATTATATAAAATGTTTTATTATTAAATATTGTTGAAGACTTAGTCCTTGTCCCTAGATGTTACGAACACCACCATCAACCATCGTTTGCATCATCGTTTGTATCATTGTTAATTTTTAACTCCTAGCTCACTATTAATTCCTTGGTTAGTGCACACATGAAAGCCTCTATGGAAGCTTCCTTGAACTAAAAAGTTTCTCAATAAGCTTCTTTGAACTACGAAGTTTTTCAAGAAACTTCTTTGAATTAGGTCCCCAATGGGGTATAAATAGGGGTAGGACTTCTCATTACCTTTAGTTTGTTCAACACCAGTTTTGGGTATTTTTGTTGTCGTAACCTTTGTTTCCATACGCTATTAGAATAAAATTATGTTTGAATCATCTTTTGGCATATACCATGTTCTTGCATTATGTCTTTGTGTTTCCAGTTTTGGATTAGACTTAAGCTTACATTTCTTATGATTTGTTTTCCTTGTTGTGCCCTTAGCTTAATTCTTGTTTTTGTAGTTTTTCATGCTCATGACACTGGGGGGGAAAACTTAGTGCAAAATTTGATATCTACATGTGTCAAATGAGCATTTTTAGGGAATGCATTAGATAATTGTCCAACCTATTTTGTATCACCTTATTATTATCTAAATTTTTAATATATACATATTAAAGCCACCCTATATTAATTATAATACATTATTTTAGATTATTACATACCTTATATTATAATTAAATTGATTATTTGAATAAAAATACCTTATTTTTTAACTAATTAACTTATAATTTTTACCCAACAACCAATATATTGCACCTTATATTTTTATTCACACATATATATACTTTACTAATGTCCCACCCTAGTTTTTGTCTTGGATTGGTTCTTTATATTTTGTTTTGACTTTCAATTTTTTTGATTAAACTAAACTAGGTCCACCTTTCCTTGAATTTTGGTGAAATGGTTCCTAATGGTACCACCAAAGGGTGGGTTTGCCCAAAACCAACCACAAGAAATTATTATTATTTTCCTTAAAAGTTTTGAATGTATCTTGAAATCATGGAGTTTTGACCAAATGAAAATAAAATTTTCATTGGTGTACTTTTAATATATCATGGAAACATGTGAATTAATTTGAAATTAATTCAATGAATAAAAAATTAACAAAATCATTCATTAAACATTGTAATGTTTGTTTTAAAGTAGTAAAAAGGCTCGTAAATGGATTTGAATTTTTTTGACAATGACAGTTTTTGCTAATTTTTTAACATAAACCTTAATAAATAGTATGAAAAAAAATTTAATTAAAAACAAAATTGAAAACTTTTTCACGAATATTCCAAAAATATTTTAAGAATATTTTTCAAAAAGAAATAAAAAAGCATGCAAATGTGGCTCATGTTATCCCATTTGCATCCTTGTATGTACATTATGTTAAAATAATGTCAATGATCATGATTTTTTAGGTTGTAAAGCGATTTTCCATTGAACATATATTTGGGCTAAATGTTATTTTTATCATTTTACAAAAATAATGGGAATTTTTTTAAATAATGAAGAATGGTTTAATATTGTCAAAGATGATGTTCTAAATAACCTTTTAAAAATGATTGGTGTACATTTACATAAAGAAAAAATTATGAATCAATTGCATATTCTTGTAAGTTTATTTAACTTGTTTTATCTTTAAAGCCCAAACCAATTGTGATTTAAAAAATAATAATTTAAAATAAGTGAAATTTTATGTGTTACTACTTCTGATATTATATGTACTTTAAATTTTGACTCAAACTCTTACATTATATCATGCATTTGTTATTCAAATATTTTAGTTTTAAGTCAATACTCCACATCTACAAGAAATAACCATGCAAAAAAATCTTGTTTAATTGTCCTCAAAAGCGTATTTGGGTATTAAATTCTGCTTGTAAACCAAAATTTTGAAACACAACAATGTACCCATGTGAAATTTCACTACCACCTCACAAACTATCTTTAACTTGAACTATTCATTTTTTCTTAAAATATTCATTTTTCTTGACTTAAATTTTAAGAAAAAATGAATAGTTCAAATTAAGATGATGTCTTTTATAAATGCTATTTGTACTAATTCATTTTTCCAATTTTTTAAATCCATTGTATTAATTTTAAAGTTTTTGTTCTATCACATTCAAGTTTTCTTCCCAAAAATTTCATCCATTTTGTAACCTTATTCTAGGTTTTTCATCCATTGAAAATTTTGTTTCTAAAATAATTAGAATGGTCAAGGAACACTTGTCACCTAGTTGGATTCAAATAGTTGGAAAAAATGTGTTCCCTAGAATGAGGACATGGTTGTGTTGATTTGTTGGGAAACATTTGTGCCAAACTTTTTTGGTTTGACAACACAACCATTCCCTAGAGAAAACATACCAATAATGGTAGGAGATTCCTACAATTCCTTTACCATTCCCCTATCAGTGTTAGTATGTTCTTTTCAAAGAAAGGTTGTTTCAAGTTGTTTGAAAAGAATATACCAAGATTAGTAAGGGACCTTTGCTTAAAAAGAACACACCATCAATGATACATGAACATTTTTAGGAACATTTCATCAAACAACCAACCCAATGATTCTTCAATTAAGGAAAAGTTGATCCAAGTTGCTTGAAGTGAATGTACAAGTGCATCCACAAAAATTAAAGGTGCACCTTGAATGAAAACTTTGGCAATTGCTTATTTTGGAATATTAAAAAATATATTACGAATATTCCATTTTAAAGTTGTAAAATAAAATTTTAAATCCTTTTGACCTAAAAATACATTGCATATTATTATTAGGTAAATATATGTTATAATAATATCCCTAAAATCATATCTTTTAAAAATCTTTTAAGATTTATTTAAGATTCTTGATAAATAATAAAAGCCTTGATTATAGTGTTTAATGAATTTTTAAAATATTTTACCTTCATTAAATTCATTTCAAATGATTTCACAAGGTGAAAACGTGGTAAAAGGAATTAGGGGTGTTAAGGTAAATGGGTACATTCAAAAAATAAGGAGCTGGGGGTGCACCCTCAGTAAGGACTTTGGTGATTGCTTATTTTGAAAGATTATATTAGGAATATTCCATTTGTAAGTTGCAAAAGGTCATAAGAAAGTCTTTTTGATTCAAAAATATGTTACATTATACTTTTATGTGAATATGTGTTTTAAGAGTCTCTTCAAAATTATGTCATTTTCAAGTCTTTAAGAGTCATTTATGAATTTTCCAAGTAGTAAAAGCATTGTAAAACATTGGTTACAATGATTAATCAATGCTTTTGAAAATTCAAAATCATTAAATTCATTTCAAATTATTGCACATGTTTACACAATATATTAAGAACATTATCATCAAAGCTATAAAAGAAATGTGCAATGTTAATATCACTTTTGACATGAAAACATGAAAAACAAAACATTCATTATAATTTCTATGGCTCCTATCTTTGTGAATGTGCCCAAATGTCCTTTTTTAAGGACTGCACATGATAGGTGTCATTTTTGTGTTGGTTTGTAACTTAAAATTTTGTACATTAAATATTTAGTTTTAACATTGCATGTTAGATGTAAATACATTTTGATTACAAACTGATTATATCATGTATATTTTGCATTCATGCCATCTATCAATAAATATGAACAACTTTAGTTAAAATCACGTTTTCAAAATCCATTTATTTTTAAGGTCAAAAACCTTTTTGATTTATGTCAAACTTTGAGCATGTAAACTTTGCAATTAATGAAGAATATTCCAATGTTTTTATGATAATCCAAACTATTATGCTTTCTTTTTTATCTTTCAAATGGGTCCAACCATGGTAAATTATACCACTTATGTCCCTTACAGAATAAATGAAAAGTAGTCATCAAGTATGTTTTGATATATTGAACTTAAAAATATTATTAAGTTCAATGATTAATATGAACATTTTTTTCAATTTTGTTAAAACTTTAAATAAAGATAATATGTTTAAAGTAGGTTTAAATACATTTAGTAGAATTCAAGCAAAGTTCACATTGATCTATTTTATAGCCTTTAAGTAGGTTGTACATAAATAAAATATTTCATTTATTTTTTTTGGGAAGTAATGGGGTCCTAAAATGTACTTGTGGCTTTTCATTTTTTTCACGTTTTAATCAAACTATCTCTAGCTTGTAAAATAAAAATAGTTTTGAAAAAACATTTGCCAATCAATTTCAAACATACTTGTTACTTGCTTTCATTATATTAAAGTTCTTCAAATTTTGTATTCAACTTATCATAATCTACAACTTTGTTTTGTATGTCATGCACATTACACCCCATTTACATGTGGTAAAGGACTCTTGAAATTTTTTTAATTTGAAAAATACTTTGAATTTCTAAAATTTTAAAATTTTATATCTTTTTAATTGTGAGTGTTTTTAAAACTTGGGTAGTAGGTTACTATCATATCAATTCTTTTACCATCAAAATTATGTTATTATAGTAGTCTTTTACTTAGTCTTTTGTAAAATTAATCACAATTTAATGTAGGACCTATTCAAGTTCAAATGTCCTTTTTAAAAACCAAAACCCAAAATTTTATTTATTTATTTATTTATAAATTTTATTTCCTCAACATTCACATGAGTCATTTAGCACAACTTGGAATGATTAACATAACTTTAAAATGTCAAGAAAAATAAAATGTAAAAACATTCATAGTTTTCACCACTATCTAACATGTGATTTGACTTTTATTTCTAGACTTGCATCCATGTCCTCTCACTTGTGTGGCTCTTGTGATTGTGTTTTTACTTCACATGTTTCCACAATATATTAGGAACATTATCATCTAAACACATTTAAATTTTTTACAATATAAATATTATTTAGGACACATAAACATGAAAAACTAAACATTAGTTACATTTCTTTGGTTCGTTATTTTGTGGATACACCCATACCCATAATCAATGTTTTTTATTTTCCCCAAATGAAATTTATTGAAAAGGATGGGTGATTGTAAAAGGATTTGATTTAAAAATATTTTGTTTAAAAAAGAAGTGAACAACCACTATGTCAAGAATTTTCAATTAAAAAAACCCTATTATCTTATAGTTAAAGCATTTATATCATAACTTGGGTACATTGAAAAAAATTGAAGTAATGATTTCCTATTGGACATCAATAATGAGCATGTGTGTTTTTGTGTTAGGGACTTGGCTGCATATAACTTGTTGATTTTTTTTCAAGCTTGTGATTTTAATCAACCCTAAAACAACATTAATTACTGTTAGCTATGCTTGAACAACAACATATTAACTTTTTAATGTATCAAAATAATCTTCATCAAACTAACAAATGCCTAATTGCAATTTGTCATGATTCATAATAATGTGTCAAAAAACCAATTAGTACCTACAATTTATAATGGGGATATTTGTCCAAGTTGAAAATGGTGAAAAATCATTTGGCAAATAAAAATTTCATGTGGCCAATGAAAAGATTAAAAGCAAGTTAGTTTATTTTCTTTTGGGTTTCGTGGGGAGAGGGCAAGGATTTTTTGTCTATTCCCAAGTGTTCCCTAAGATGTTCCCAATAACATTTCACTTTTTATCCCATATTTTTTGACCATGGTTCAACAAATTCATGTATATAACTTGTAAAGTGGGGGCCAAAGGGAAGCATGACAATGCATGCTTCTATCTTGGGGAGTGCCCCATGTTCCAAAAATATTGGTGGTGGGTTAATCAAATGGCATAAAGAAAATTAAAATGTGTGCATGTGGGTCCCACTCACCTATTCACCTCTTCTATTAATTAGATGAGGTGCCTCCCAACTTGAATTTCTTTTTGTTGCAATTGGCCAATTTGATTGGCCCATCATTCAAGAAAAATGAAACTATGGAGGCTCCATAAAGTAAAAGGTTATATTTTGAAGTATAGAGCTCCTCCCACTTGGCCCACCTACTATGTAGGTGAAAGGAGGACAACATTTGCCAAAGCATATGGGATAAAAGTGAGGTGCTATGGAAAACATGTTGGAAACACATTGGGAACTTTAGGAACATCTTGGGAACCTAGTGATTAGGAACTTAAAGGGAACATAGTGGGAATAACCTTTGCAAAGAACTCCCTACCTATTCAACCAAAAACTTGGAAGAATGGGGAAACTTTTCATTCACAAAAACTAGGATTATTTCCAAAAATTAGACTAAATTAGATAACCCAAAATAAATGCCTGACAAGTTCCAATTTATTGGCTCTACCTTTGGTACGCAGGGTTATAATATTAAAATTAATTAAAAGTATTGTAGGGGCCAAGGGGCTTTGGCCCCTACTTCATAGGTTGGACGATCTTTTGAAATTTAGTTCAAAATGTTGTTCAATCATCCTCTTGGCTATGGGTTTAGGGTTGAAATTCAAAAAGATCTTTCTTTGAGATAGCCTACATCAATCAACTGAGTTATGTGCTTGATGCCATCACAACATGAAGGGAACAGAATGGGGTTAGATGCAAGTGTGGGTAGTCTCATGTTCTAGGATCCCAATTGTTTTGTTGGTTCTCCTTCTTATAATGATGGTGTGGGTAGACTCATGTTCTAGGATCCCACTTGTGTTGTTGGCTCTCCTTCTTCTTATAACGATTAATGTGACATGATTATTCCACTCACAAAAGTCCAAAAAGTGGGAGAAGAAAAGTTTCTTAGGTTGCAGTGTGTGGCAATGGAGGAGCAAGCCAGACTAAAAGCAAAGGAGGAAAAATAATCCAAAATGTTGAAGCAGTGAAATGTTTCTAGAGTTGAACAAAGATGGTGAAGAACAATAAGAGCAAAAGGAATAGGCACCATGTTGTTTCAACATCATAGGTATGTAACCATCTTTTTAAGGTTTTATTTCATGGCAGATTCTTTTTTTCTTTTGAACGTACATTGGTGGCAAAGAGTTTTTTTTTTGGTTTGAGATGATGTTCTATGTTGTGTGCAAGTGTCCATTTGTTTTTTTTGAGGGCTTTTGGTTATTCCTATTTTAATTTATTTTTTGGGGGGTCTTGTTGTTGAAGTTTCATTCAATCTTGGTTATTTCATGGTAGTGACCAACAAAACATGATTGATTAAATACAAGTTTTGTTGTGCACCACCTATTAGTGTCTTTGGAAGAGGGTAGTAGTAGTATGGGATGATGGAGGTGGTTGATGGTAGTCAAATAACATTACAAGCTTAGTAGTAGCCAATGTATGCACTTGAAAATGGAAGATCTGAAGAAAAACCGAAAAGAAAACCTAAAAACATGTAACCTACATATGCTCAATCGAACTTTGTCATTGCAATCAAGTATAATGCTTTGAAATAATTTTTATATTTCATACCCAATCAAACAAATATGAAAGGCTAAGGGTTGGGTCTTGCACTAGACTATGGTCTTGGTGATCTTATGGGTCTTTCTGATAGTTCAAACACTAACTTGTTTGCTTAGTTTTGGTTCTGAAAGCTTTATAAGATGCCTTCCAAACCATATTTTTCAAATAACAAAAATTTGTTCAAGTCAAGCAATTCTTTGAAAGAGAAATTCTAAATTCTTTTGTTAGATGTTTCATGTTAATCAAACTTATATGATCAATTAACATTCCTAAAATTGATCTTGACATAATGTTCTTTCATCAAAAGTTAAAACATTGTAACAATTTATGACAAAACTAATTGTGGCCAAATTGCACTCCAATACCATATTGAAATTACATAGATAAACATAATAACGATTTTGTATATATTATGTCATCAAGAATGTTTCATATAAATATATATATAGCCAAATGTCTCTAGTGATGATCATAGATTTGACGAGCCATTGAAATTAGTTACATCTAAGAATATTACTATGATATAATACTCTAATGGGTTATGTCAATGTATCCAACCCAATTCCATTGGCACTTGGGGTTACATAAAAGCCATGACCATCCAAGATCAAACAATGCCTCTTTGGTGAAAATATGACATTTAGTACTAAACACTGAAATAATGACAGGTATTGTTTATACAATGGAATGGGCTTGGCACAACCCATTCCACCTAGGAATGGTCAAGGAAAAACACCGTTCTGTCCAATGGTATGTTCCAAAGCATAACCATTGTTTTTGAATTTTTTTTGCAAAAACAATCATGAGGTTGTGACATGAAGTGCAAACTACTATGTGAACACTTGAAAATAATTGAAAAAAAAATCAAATCTCAGAAAAAACATTTTTACAAAAGCAAATTTGAAAAATCTTTATTGTGATGTCATGTGATGTCATGATGTGAATATGCATGTCATGACATGAAAAACAATTGATAAAAAAAATTCCTTCAAAAATGTGATGCCATGTGATGTCATTCATGTTGAGAATGTAAAAGCGCATGTTGTGACATTAGACAAAAAAAATTTTGAAAAAAAAATTGAAAAAAAAGACTCTAATTTCTTTTTCAAATTTGTTTAAAAGAAAATTGTGACATCATGTGACTCATTCATGTCGTAATAGAAAGGTGCAAGTTGCAATGATAATTCATACGTTGCCACATGAAGGTGTGACTTCACACAACTCAATAATTTAAAATAAAATATAAAGGATGTTTGAAAATTCATTATGGTCACATACAATGTTAGTTTGGCATGATTTTTGCAACGTTGGGTTTCTAGAAAGAAAGGCTACGCCTATAAAAGTTACAAAAGTTTTGGAGACAACAAATTGAAGGCTAAAAACTAATATTTCATTGTGGAATTGTCTTGAAATTTTCCTTTATTTTAGTGAAGCAAATGAATCACCTAATTGTGTCAAAGTTGTGAAATTCAATGAATTCCTTGAATGTTAATATTTTTAAATAGTGTCATCTATTCTTCATATGCAAGAATTCAAAACAAGTATAATGTGAAGATAATTGCAATAAATGGGGAAGTTATCAACTTACTTAAGTACCCAATTCTTAAATATCTATATATAATGTATATATGAATGACATAAATAAAATAATTAAGATATTTAAGAATAGTGATATAAATATCATATTTAAAATATTTAAAATCATTAACATTTAGATGTTCATCTTAAATATTCTAAATATCTTACTTAATATATGATTATTTTAAAAAGTATTTAAAATATCATGGTTCATTGTGTTTTCTTTTTTTTTTAAACATCATACTTATAGAAGAATTCCACAATAGACCGGCAAAAAGGCGAAGGAAACATAGAGCGATGAGGACATCACCTTTCTTTTAGGGGGCAGAAAGCTACACAAATGTACCACATCAAGTTGTAAGTGAAACAAAGGCTAAGTTTTAAAACTTCCAACAGATTGCATCACAAACATAGTGAGTATGATAGAAAGGGGTTGTCAAGTGGCATGGACAAATGGAACTCTCTTGCGTAAGCCCAAATCAAAATCAGACTCCTACTTGGGGGTTAAGAAAAATCTTGGCCCCAAAAGAGGAGGTAAGCAAGGTGAGCTTGCAGGGACGTGCACATGCCCAAAGTGCATCCCAAAGGGTTGGTTGGTAGTGGCGGCCAACGCGGGAAGTCATGACCCCGTTCGTGTACTATAATCGCGTAGCTTGGGATTTAGGCTTTTGCAAAGCCTAAACATTGCTTCTCGTACCTTGATAGGCACACCTTTAATTAGGCTTGATTGTTGTGATCAAGGTGCAAGATTGGGAAAGGAGTCATGTTAAGTAGTTTAGGTCAAGATTAGACTTGGCTTGAGTTCTTCATGAGGGGAAGGTTGAAATAATGGCTTCCCAAATGAAGGCTTCGTCAATTAGGCTAGTTTAGGTCTTTTGATAAAGCAATGGTTAAGGGTTTTTTTTTAGACACCCTTGGACTTGCCAATAAAGTGGTGGAAACTTAGGGACGCCTAAGTTAGCTTGAGGCAAGGTCCGGCCATAAAAGTCGGCATTTGATGGCCAAGGATCCAAAAGAAAGCAAAAGCAATTGTTGAAAGAAATTCTAAGTGTCAATGAGGACATTGACCTCTTCTTCTAGTGGGGGAGAGTGTTGCAACCCTAGCTTTGAGTTCGTGACCAAGGCAAAATGGGTTGTAAGGTTGCGGGCCAATAGGAAGTCCGAGAGTTAAAGCAAGATGAAGCCCGGGAATCAAAGCAAGAAGAAGCCTGGGAGTCACATCACATACTCCCGGGCGTGTTAGAAAATGTGAGGGAGTATGAGGGAGTGAACCCTCACACTTCCAAGGCAACTCCCACTTTGGGAGATGGAGTCTCGGTGGACTCCCGAAACTTCAAAGAGCGATTGCAGGGGTCAAAACCCAATGGCTTGTGGCGTTTTTTATATCATTGGAAAGCTCTTGGAACGTAGATCTCTAAAATGGGCTCGCATTGCTCATTTGGACATCTGAAACATAAGTTATGGTCAAAAGAAGGGTCGGGAGTCAAATTGTCGATTTGACTCCCGACCACAAAAAGTTGAGAATCGACGCAATTTACTTAGTTGCAGGGGGCGTGCCACATATAGTTGGAAAGCTCTTAACGAGAGCTACAACTTTGCTTCAGATCGCACCTCAATCGGAGGTTTGCTCGCAAAGTTATGGGGCTCCAAAATTGCGGGAATCCTAGTTGGCGGGATTTTGGGACTCCCACTCGGGAGTCCCGAGAGAGAAAAGCCATTTGGATGTAGGTTCCGTGGCCAGCCACATAGTATACTATAAGGGGGAAGGTGGTGGCTTCCCCCAAGTCCGGGCCGTGGTGAGTCTTGTGTGTCCATGTTGCCCGTGGCTCGTCTTAGCACCAAAGGTGCTCCAACTATGCACTAATCACTTTGTGTGGGTTGTGTGCAGGCCCGTGTGAGTGAGTGAAGCTTGTCAACTCTTCTTAGTCCCATCCCGGAGCTCCAACATGCCCCTCTACCCCTCAAAGTGTTGTGAGCTAAGGAGCGTGCCCCGACTCCTCCCTCTTCCGTTGTGTTCTACTTGGGCTCACATTTGAGTCCTTTAAGGAGTTGGGAATGCGTCATTGAATTTGTTTGCCCTTATCAGATTCACTTAGCTTCATCAAATGGCGACTAAAATGAATTCGATTGCCACTAGATTTGGTTGCCACTCTTAGATGGCTTTCCAAAACATATGACAAACCTTTTCCCCCCCCTCGCTTTTTATGGTTGTTAAAAAAACTCTATCGCCATCCAAAAGTAATGATGTTAGGATGGTGACCAAAACTTTTTGGTCATCATAAGGATCGGTGACTAAAGTTTTTCAATCACTTCAAAGGTTGGACAAGGTATGGTGATCAAAAAATTTCAATTGCCATAAGGTGGCAACTAAAAAAACTTAGTCACTTAGCCTTGGGTGATGAAAAGATTTCAATTGCCTCCATGTGGTGATTGAAAATTTTTAATCGCACAAGGATGGGTGATTGAAAAAAATTGGTCGCCCCCCTTTGTGGTGATCAAAAACTTTTGCTTGACATTAGACTGTGAAGGTGTATTAGATGGTGACCAAAGAATTTCAATCACCATTGAACACACCCACACCATCAGATGGCAATCAAAATTTTTTGGTCACCCAAGAGGGAAAATGAAGGATGAAAAAAAACATTTTCCCAAAATCATAACACAAGCCCCCACCCTTTTCAATGATTGAAAAATTTCAATTGCCATCTAACGGTTGAGGTATGTCAGATGGCAATTGAAATTTGTCGATTGTTAAAAACAAGTTGTTGAAAGTTGTTCACTCACACTGTAATGACCAAATTTTTTTGGTTGCCATAATGTTCACGACCAAAATCCATTTTCATCCACCATTCATAACGGGGGCAATTCAAGTGTCAACAAATATTTTCTTGCGTTTATCTTGATGGATGCAACAAATGCATTAAGACGAACATCGACATGACATTCGATGCAAAATGGACATGTCACATTAGTTTTAACAACCCTAAATAAAACCAAATTTACAACATCAAAAAAATATTAATATGAAAAATACAAAAAAGACAAAGGAAATTAACAAAATCAAAAATTTCAAAAATAAAACATTTTAAGTGTCAAATTTATTAGAAAAAAGACAAAGATTCAAATGGATGAATACAATGGATGCAACATTACAATCCATGTTAACCCACAATACAAAACCAATCTATTCAAAACATAATTAAAAATTTCGAACATTCACATTCTAATTTGAATCTCAATGATAACCAAATATTGCAACACGTCTAATAATATGAAAGCAATTTAATTTATGTTGTCACTTTCACAAGTGTTGAAAGCAAATAGATGGATTTAGTAGAAACACTTCATGAATTAAAAAAAAATCATAACATAAGTTGTACAAACATTCAACAAGAAGACAAAGACATTTATGAATTTGTTAGGGGAGATCTAGTAACTTGTGCATGATATTATGACTATAGAATGAAATGTTTTTGCAAGTTATTACAATCAACAAATACATTATTTGGATAAATACAAGATTATTTTTTTGTAACAAAGTTTCAAGTTAAAGAAATGAGTTCACATGATCACAGATTCTTCTATATAAAAGATGCACCAATATATGGAATCAATAGTAATGATGAAATACAATCATTTCTTGATAAATATATAACTTGTGACAAATCTTTATTGCTTATAAATTTATGTGAAAGCCAACTTCACCATCATAAACGAACTTGTCATAAAAAAAACCAACTTCTACGTACGTTTCATTTCCCATTATGGCCACCACTTCATAGCACACAAATATTAAGTCCATTATTAAATCTAGACAAAAAATTACAACTCAAAGCACAATCTATTTATAACAAATTAAATGAAATAGTTATCTAGGACAAGACATATCATTTGATGACTTTCTAAACATATTACAAATGGATGAACAAACTTACATATTAGCTTTGAGGTCTAGATTACAAAAGCCAACAATTTTTTTGAAATGAAATCCAAAACATATAAGTACAAATGCAAATGGAAGATTTGTTGGTAAACTTTGGCAAGTGAATACTAATGCACAATTCATATGGATACATTCATAGTAAAAAGAGCCAACAAAGTTGTTAATAGTGCTTAAAATTGCACTTACATTATTTTGAAAAAATCACCATTAATTGTATTTAATGAATTATTTATCCATAATTTGTAATTGTGTTTTGCTGCTCATGAAATTGGACTCCTATGAATTTGGACTCATTTCACTATGTTATTACAGTCTTTTGTTATACACAAAGCACTTGTTGACAAGTTCCTTTTAATAATTTAAAATTTTAAAAATGCTTTTTGTTACTTAGACTTTCATCAAATGTTTTCAAATTTATTATGGGCTCTAATATACTTCATAAAAAGGGCCACATGTGTTTATATTTTTAAATGCACATGTATTGAGTCCTTTTAACGGATCTTGTTGATTTTGATTTTGAACGTCCTTAATGGTAAAAAAAGTTCAAAATTTGTCATCATGGTTAAAAATAAAATTATACATTTGATTATAATCTAGGTCCTCATGGAAAAAAAAACCGTTTTTATTATAATATGAGTCATGTTTGGTCTTAATATTAATATCCAATCCCAAAAATTACATTTTTGATATTTAATAGACTAATACATGTAGGACATGTGTAAAATAAAATCCTTGGTAAGGACTCTAACCTTGGTTGTTGTGGCTCTTTTTATTGTGGACATATCCATATTGGATCCATGTGTTGCAGCAAGTTATTTTACTTCGTATCTAACCAAAGTAGATAAAAATGTTACACAATAATTACACACCATGCTTGAAAAATGCAAAGCAAAAAAAAAAAAACTTTTCAATGCATTTGACAAATGGGTAATTTGTGTTTTTAAATGCTTAACAAATGTTTGCATAGTTAACTATTTATTTAATACTTTCATTATGATTACACCATGCATCAAGATCATTCCAATTTATTGATACATCCCCAAAAGATGAAAGAGCTTTCATTTTGAAACCTCATAACATGTTGAAGAAATTTCCTTTGATTACCACAAATATACAATTTTTGTCAATGATCAATCAATATATCAATCAACCTACTTCATTATCTCATATTTCACTTATTGCATTTGTTGCAAATCATGACATTAGAACCTTAAAAAAATATAAAAAATCAAATGTTGCTCATTGGGTTGGTTTCAATAAACACAAAGATCTTGAAAACCATTATAGAAAATTGTTATTATTATTTTCACCTTTTATAATGAGTGAAGTGTCACAAAAAAAAACATATTCAACTTGGCATTATGCTTATAAAGCAAAGGAATTTTCCATTCAAACAATTCAAAATAAATTCATAAATGCATTTGGTGCTAACACTACAAACATTACAAAAGTTGATTAGGATGAAATAAAGTTGACATCAACAAATTGGCTGTTGAAAACAATGACACATTATGGATGCAATTTTTCTCACATCATGAAGATCATATCAATTTTTCGAAAAGAAACACAAATTTTGTACTTAATATCATCAAACCAAATCTCCATGGCATGGAAAAATATGACATATTTAGAATTTCATGTGAATCCCAAAGAAAATAACAACCAATTTTCTATTAATTCATTGCAATTATTTAAAGATGAAATTCATCCATATTCCATTTTTTCAACCATGGTTTGTTCATTAAATGAGAATAACATGTCCTTTTTTATGAAAATTTGTATAAAAAACGAATGAATCCAAATGAACCTTTATCCATATTTTTTACTTGAGGTGTGAGAATAGGAAAACCATTTACTTTAATGGTGATTATTCAAGGTCTTCTTCAAAATATGAAATTTCAAACAAAACAAAGATTTAGATCCATCAAAATAAATAGTTTTAAAATGGCCGACATAAGAAAATTTGCATATAATGTTGGCGGATCAACACTACACTCAAGATTATCAGTTCCATTAACAAATCAGTCAATAATTTTAAACCATTAAGTGATGAAAGATGTGATATTTTGGCGAAACAATGTACATAATTAAAATTGTTAATGTTGGATGAAATATCATTGATTGGTAGTCAAATGTTTTCATTCATTGATAAAAGACTACAAATAATTAAACATAAACACAATAGTTTTCTTTGAAATTTAAATGTTTTGATAATTGGTGATTTCCATCAAGTGCCACTAGTTCGTGATTCATGGGTATTTCAACCAATAGATGAAGGATTTAATTTTTTGGGTATTAATTTTTGCTGAAAGGAAAAACTATGTTATGAATTATGTCTTGTTATGCAACAACAAGATACGCAATTTGTTGAAATCTTTAATAGATTTAAAAAAGTTCATCAAACACAACAAGATATCGATATAACAAATTATACTTAAGATTTCTAGCATCTATTCCAAAATTTTCTCATCTTTTTTATACAAATAAAACAATTTTGGAACATAATAATAAATTATTTGAAGAAACAACAGGTCTAATTTATTATTTCTAAGCAAAAGATATTAGACATGACATGTGTCCACCTAATTTTGCATTATCTAAAACAGATCCATTAAAAAATAGTGGATTACATTATGAACTCCATTTGAAACCAAATATGTTGATTAAATTATGTGCAGGTAAGTATTACACCAATGATGGACTTGTTAATGGTGCTAAAGGATTTTTAAAAATTACAATAGAATAACATTTAACATCTAAAATTTGGGTTGAATTTTCAAACCCAAAAATTGGACAACACACAAAAATGATCAACAATTATCCCACCATTCAAAATAATTGGACACCTATCATAGCAAAGGTACAAGAAGTACAAGTTGGTCATAATTCCAATCACCTGTTCACATGTGGGTGTAAACAAAATAAAGTGAACAACTTGATTAGCTTATCAAAATTGGAGTAAGTAGATTTAAAATAACAACAAGAACCATTATAAAATTGTGGAACATTGAATGTTTTCATTTCAATGACTAAAAGTAATATATGTTTACACTAATGTGTATTATTTTCATATTTCAAATTGTAAAAGTAGGCTTTAAGTAGGTTTTTCAAAATATAAGGAACTTTTGACTTCTACTTTTCAATGTGGGTTTTTGGTTTCAAGAAGGTGTCAAGTAGGTTCTTACAAAAAGGATTTTTTTTTTTTGATGACTTGCTAAAGCATATGTTAATCTTCATTTCCTAACTTATTACATATCAATTTCATTAATTTTTCTACCCAAAAAATAATTTGAACACATATTTTTTAGTTGGTTTCAAATATATATTTTATCTATTTTTTAAATTCATTTTCTTTTAATATTTTTAGATTTAGATTCTTATAAACTTGATAGAGCAAACTAATGCTACTTGACACATATTTTTACTTAATTTGATGCTACTTTATAGTAATTATATGAATGGTGTAAGGTTGAAATGGAAACGTTTTTTTTTTTTGCTTACTTTATTTTGCTTTGACCCACATATGCAATTTCCTATTCAACTAGTAGCAACATGAACAATAGATCATGCTCAAGGCTTATTAATGGGCAATTTAACATTTGATCCTCATGGTGTATTTCGACATGGTTTAACATACATAGCTTTAACTAGGATACAAACAAAGGAAAACCTTTATTTATTTAATCCATTACAACAAAAAAAATTCAGTGTTGATGTGATGGTAAAAGAAGAAACAAATAAACTTGAAACAAAAGCAAAATATGAATTATCTTTATCAATCTTGAAAAACTTTCAATCTTTATATCTAATTATTCAATTTTTAAGCACTTGATCTCTCAATCAACATTACCATGATATAATTTCCAACCCTAATTTACAAGCATCACATATATTATGCTGTAGCCAAAGAAGAGGGTCCTATGAAAACAGACAGCACATACACTATCTGATGTGAACCCTGGCGTCCATGTTTCACAGATTGATCTCACACCTATTGACAGCTCAACATTTCCAAGACTCAAATTGGCTTCCTGCTCTCCCTGATTCCTTAACAATTCAAAGATTGACAGGCACAACGACGCAGTAATTCAACAACACACACTTCCGGTCATGCATCTCTACACTGATGCAATTCCAAAAAAAAGTTCTTCATTCTTATTCACAGAATATGTACATCCTTGAAAGCTTAAGCAATTCTTGCCATTAGAAGTTCACACAAAGAAAGAAGAGGGTCCGATGGTGCTTCAATATATTGTTTTTATTCTCCTTAATTCCTCTCGTCTACTTCTGCAACAGGAGCTCAACTATACATCAGACGTAGCGGAAAATCTCAAGCATAACTAAGCTCTTCTCTACAGAACTCCTAGTTCCTCTCTCCTGCCTCACAACTATCTGCTACCCATCTCCCAAAATTGTCCTCCTAAAAATAGCCTTCATGATCTTTTTTCCTTAGCCTTCCGTTGGCTTCTTCCAGAAGCTTCTCAAATTCTCCAGTGCCGCCTCCCTCACGCCCCAAACCACCATTCTCCATAATTGCATTGCCGACCTCAGTCATAATTTGGAGCCGCCATTCAAGCTCCATACCCATTCAGTGTAGCCGTCATGCAAATTCCTCAGTACAACTCCTCTCCCCAATCCAGCAAAGCTTCCCATGTAAAAGCAGCCGTCATAGAAACCAACGGCTTAATTAACAAACGACCTAACTTCCCTGATCAGTG